>JAEEGL016404050.1_pt1 | contig 34789 bp, 26 predicted proteins | sample 9134231 | NCBI WGS metagenome assembly JAEEGL01 (sample SAMN16246548, study PRJNA631951) | gut metagenome | biome: gut microbiome; feature: rumen; material: fiber-attached | host: Bos | place: Iran: Karaj | collected 2018-10
CACCCATTCTCCGAGCGACGAAAACGCCGGCGTTGAAAAATAACTGTATTGCGCACTGCGGAACATATCATAATAGATATCGGCGTCGCGGCGGTCAAAGAAATAAGTATGATAAAGAAGGTCTTTTATCGAGTCGATGGTGGGATATTCTTCAAAAGGCTCATACAGGGCATTCAGGGCGATTGCGGTAGCTTCTATATTGTTTGACATACGTGAGATGACTATCGCTCTTTCAAGATTCATGTGAAATGATGCGAGAAATCCCGGAGCGACATCCGGACCCGAAGGCCACGGGAGCGCGCCGAAATTCGTAAGCTGTTTTACTATCCGGTCAGAAACATACTCCGCATAATGCATAACGCCCATAACAGTCCTGCCGGCTATAAGATCTTCTACTGGCGCGAGTATTTCGTTGCGGCGATCGATCGTATAAGAAAGCGAGCCGTTGAAAACGTCAAGAGCTTCATTCATGGCAGTAAGTGCGGACGGAGAAGTGATACCGGTGTGGTAATTTCCGTCTGCGCCCTTTTCGGCAAGCCTGTATCCGTTTGAAAGAAGGTAATTTGCGCCGAAGTCAAACGGAACTGAAGCGAGTGCGTAATGAACGGTCTCTCCGCCTTCTTCAAGGTAGTATTTTTCAAGACAGTCGCGGAACGTATCCCATGTCCAGCGGCCGTTTTCGTAAAGATCTCGCGGGTCTTCAGCGCCCAGAGTGGCTATAATATCCTCATTTACGATAGTCAGGCCGGTATATGATACCGACGATGTAGGCCACGCCTGCGGAATAAGCCCGAAAACGTCGTCTTCCCAGTGAAGGACTTCAAGAACATTGCGATTGCCCCATTTTTCTTCATTGCGGTAATCGATCATCCCGTCAAGCTCCGAAAGGCCGACGATCGTGCCCGCCTTCATATAATCGCGAAATCTGTCGGAAATTCCGCAGAAGATATCACAGTAATACGATCCTGCCGCGTTGCTCAGACGAAAATTCGTATATGTGGTATCGCCGCTGAAATACACGATATCAAGCTTACAGTTAAGGTCATTCTGAACATCTTTTATTCTCTGCACCGCAAGATCGCCCAGGATCGTATTCATTTCGTATCCCAGCACCTCTCCGTCGCCCGTGTTGAACGCAAGACCTCCGGATTCGCGGACATATTTTATCGTTGCGCCTTCAAGATCGGTCTTATCGTTCTGAAGCGTCAGATCAACATCGAATATCTCCGCTTCCTGCGTTCCGCACGCGGCAAGAAAAACAAGCGACAAAAAAGCAGCAATAAAAGCTCTGACGAAGGTTTTCATTATTTTACTTCCTTTCTGGATCACTGTTTTGCGGCAGTTTATATGTATTTACCGCAGCCTGAAGTATTATATCACATCAAAATCCGTTTTGCAATAATTATAGCGGATATTTGCATCATTTTTGAAGATAAAGCAATAAAAGTCACATGGTTACTGTTTTTTTAATTGCTGCGGATGTTGAATATACGCAATATATGATCCGCAATGTTGCTTGACAGAGTGATTTAATTCTGTTATAATGTTTTTATGATTTCACAATTCCGTAAGGGGGCATTTTTACGGTCAGATTCGGAAACGACTGGGACGGTCTTCTCTCAGACGAATTCAGAAAAGATTACTATCTTCGTCTTCGCGCTTTTCTCAAAAACGAATATGCGACAAAAACGATATATCCCGATATGTACGATATTTTCAACGCATTGAAATATACCGCATATAATGATGTAAAAGCCGTTATCCTCGGTCAGGACCCGTATCACGGTCCCGGGCAGGCGCACGGACTTTGTTTTTCCGTAAAAAAAGGCATCGCCGCTCCGCCGTCTCTTGTTAATATCTTTCGGGAATTACAGGATGATCTCGGTATTGATCCTCCGCCGCACGGCGAGCTGACTCAATGGGCAAAAAACGGCGTGCTGCTGCTCAATACTGTGCTCACGGTCAGAGCAGGCGCGGCAAACAGCCACAGAAACATGGGCTGGGAGATCTTTACTGACAGGGTGATCTCTCTTCTGAATGAACGAGAAACGCCGATGGTATTTTTGCTGTGGGGCACGCCCGCCAGGCAGAAGGCAAAGCTGATAACAAACAAAAATCACCTTATCCTGCAAACCGTTCATCCGTCTCCTCTTTCGGCATACGGCGGATTTTTCGGCTGCCGTCATTTTTCGCAATGCAACGATTTTCTTGTCTCGAAAGGCATAGAACCGGTAAACTGGCAGATCACATGATCACCATTCAAAGCTGTCCACCGTATTTTTCGGCGGCAAAGGCTCATCGGGCGCTTTATACTGCGCTATTTCAATAAGAAGATGGTAAAACGGCGCTATAATACGGTATTTTTCAGCTATTTCCTCCGCTATTTCCGGCGTGAAAAACGCATCGTGCGAAAGGATCGGCGATGAGATATAAAAGCTTTTCATAATAAACCATTTTTCGAGACCGAGCTGTTTTGCTCTTTCTGAAAGACCTGCGGGCATACGCTTATATGTTTCGCCTAAAACAAGCAGTCCTGACGACGTTACGGGAGACGCGGCGGCATAAAAAAGGTCGGGATTTTCGGATATATAATTTCTCATTGACGCCATTTCTTTAGGCGTATAACTGAAAGCACCCATACCGTACCGCGCGCCTTCACGCATGATCTCGGCAAAAAAGCCCGGTCCTTCAAGCATATGCTCGGCAGGACGGTGGAAAACAAGCCATGCGCTGTCACGGTAAAGATGTTTGTCTTTTGTATAACGCGAATCTCTGCGTATTCTTGACAGACACTTTGACGGCTGAGTGATGATCTGAGGATCTATCTCTCTCATCACAGGCGTAAGGTCTTCAATAAGATCCTCAAAAGGCTGACGGACGTATTTTTTATAATCATCCCTGTGCTCTTCATACCATACTTTTGAATTGTTTTCACGGACATTGTGAAGATATTCTATCGTTTTTTTCGAAAAACCGCCAAACTGCATAATCTGCCCTCTAAAATCAGTTTAATTACTCAATTTTTTTCTTTATTATATACTTTTACGACGGATTTGTCAACCGCAAAAAAAAGGTTAAATATATGAACAACATTCGAAACATTGCCCTTGCCGCTCATGTTGATGCCGGAAAAACAACACTTACGGAACGTCTGCTTTTTGAAAGCGGGGCAATTCGCGCTCAGGGCAGCGTTGACAGAGGAACGACAAAAACAGACGACCTGCCTGTTGAAAAAAGACGGGGTATTTCTGTCCGTTCCGCTCTTACATCGACCGTGATCAGCGGCGTTACCGTTAATATTATCGACACACCCGGACATGCCGATTTTATTTCGCAGGTGGAACGGGCTTTTTTTGCTGTAGACGGGATAGTTGTGCTCGTTTCTGCTGTTGACGGAGTGCAGACAAACACGGAAATAATACTCGACGCCGTTGCGCGCCTGAATAAGCCGTGCATAATATTCATAAACAAAGCGGACAGAGATACTGCCGATATCGGGCGTGTTTTTTCTGAAATAAAAGATATCTTTCCGAGAGCGGCAATGATTTCTTCCGTTTTTGAAGATCTCGCGGAAAGAGACGAGGAATGTTTTGAAGCGTTCGATTCGGGTATCGAAATGCCGAAGGATATACTGAGGCAAAAAATTGCCAGATACACAAAAAGCCTGGATATATCCCCTGTTTTTTACGGAAGTGCGATCACAGGCGACGGAGTATCGGATCTTGCGGCGGCAATAACTGACTTCTTCCCGTTTCCCGAAGAGAAAGAGGGCGAAACAGGCGGTTTTATATATGCGGTCAATCATGACAAGGCGAACGGTCGGGCGGCTTTTGCAAGGATATTTTCGGGTTCGCTGTCTGTTCGTCAGCAAATATCGATTAACGGTTCGGAATACAAAATAAGCATGATAAAAAAGCCCGTATTCGGTAAAATGACAGACGCTCAGACTCTTTATTCGGGTGAAGTCGGGGCTGTATACGGTCTTTCAGAGGCGAAGACCGGAGATTTTATAGGCAGAAAAGAACTTGTGCCTTTTGCGGAAAAATATTCCGAAACAGAGCAGGCGCTTATGATGACCGCCGTGACAGCAACGGACGGGACAGATATCCTTAAACTGAAGGCGGCGCTTTCAGAGCTGACCGCCGAAGAGCCTGTTTTGGACCTCATCTGGGAGCCAATATCAAAAAGCCTCAATATAAAGGTTTTCGGCAACATACAAACCGAAGTGCTGAAGGATATTATTTTCGAGAGATTCGGCATATCGGTCGAGTTCGGTCAGATGAATGTTATATACAAAGAAACGCCATCCCGCGAAGGTATCGGTTTTGACGCATACACAATGCCCAAACCGTGCTGGGCGATACTTAAATTCAGGATCACTCCGCTTGCAAGGGGCAGCGGCATAATATACAAATGCTCCGCGCCGCCCAGCCGTCTGTCTTACAGATACAGAAAGCAGGTCGAAGAGTCCATAAAAGCATCTGTCGCTCAGGGACCGCGCGGCTGGGAGGTCACAGACGCCGAAATAGATCTGATAGACGGAGAGGATCACCCGATACACACGCATCCTCTCGATTTTACCGTCGCCACACCACTTGCGCTTGCGGACGGTTTCAGAAATACCGGAACAACTCTGCTTGAGCCGTATATTCACGCCCGATTCACATTGCAGGCGGAATGCTACGGCAGGCTTCTGAGCGATATAATCAGAATGCGCGGCGAGCCCGGTGAACCGGTAAGAAAAAAAGATACCGTTTTTATTGAAGCGGAAATACCCGTTGCAACATCGCTTGATTATTCCGCATCGTTCGCGTCGCTCACTGCGGGAAAGGGTGTTATGTCCGCCGTTTTTTCGGGATACAGAGTTTGCCCCGAACCGGACGGAAAAACGATGCCGAGGCGCGGCGTTGATCCTCTTGACCGCTCAAAGTATATACTTGCGGCGCGCCATGCGCTTACGGGAACGGTTTTTGAAGCTGTATGAAGGTTGACAAAACGGAATATTTATACTATAATACGGATAATAATTATAAACGAGGAATGAAATGAAACTTAATTACGCAAAGTCTGAATTCATAAGCAGTTTTTTTGACACTTCTTCTCTTCCGCCAAAAACATTGCCCGAAGTCGTTTTCGTGGGCAGGTCGAATGTCGGCAAAAGCTCAATGATAAACAAGATCGTAAACAGAAAAAATCTCGCCTTCACCAGCTCAAAGCCCGGCAAGACCGCCTCGATCAACTTTTTTTCGATAGACGGTAAAATATATCTTGTCGATTTGCCCGGATATGGTTTTGCTCAGCGCTCGAAAGCCGAAAGAGAAGGATGGGGAAGCCTTATAGAAACGTATTTTTCTCTCGGCAGAAATATTAAACTCGTTGTTTTGCTTACGGATATACGTATAGGGCCTACTGAAGACGACGAGCTTATGTATAATTACCTTATGTCGCAGGAGCTTCCGTTCTGCATTGCCGCAACAAAATCAGATAAAATATCAAAAACCGAAGCGTGGCAGATGACCGACAAGATAAGTGACCTTTTAGGCGTTCCCGCATTCGCTTTTTCGTCCGTCACGGGTGAAGGGACGGAAATGTTAAAAGAAATAATAGAATCCGTTACCGAAGAAGAACCGGAGGAAGATGAATATGATGACTGAAGTAAAAAACGGCGTTCTTTATATCGACGGCGTAAGCGTTCCCGAAATCGCCGAAAAATTCGGAACACCGTGCTATATAATGTCTGAAGATACCGTAAGAAAAAACTGCAGAAAATACATGGACGCGGCAGAAAAATATTACGGCAAAAATGCGCTCCCTCTTTACGCTTCAAAAGCTTTTTCCTGTGTTGATATTTACAAAACAGTCGCTTCCGAAGGCTTCGGGGCAGACGTCGTTTCGGGCGGAGAGCTCTATACGGCTCTGAAAGCCGGATTCGATCCGAAAAAAATCTATTTTCACGGAAACGCGAAAACTGAGGACGAGATAAGATTCGCTCTTGAAAACGGCGTCGGAAGGATCGTTGCAGATAACGTTGAAGAACTTGACAGAATTGACGGGATCGCAAAAGAACTGCACATAAAAGCGGATATTTCATTCAGAATAAAACCGGGCGTTGAGGCTCACACGCATAATTTCGTAAAAACCGGGCAGATAGATTCAAAGTTCGGGTTTGCTCTCGAAAACGGCGAGGCTTTCAGGGCGGTAAAAAACGCCGCGGAAAAGAAAAACATCAATATCGCAGGCGTTCACTGCCATATAGGGTCTCAGATATTCGATATCGCTCCGTTTGTTCTTGCCGCAAAAATAATGCTCGGTTTTATAGCAAAAGTTAAAAATGAGCTTTCAATCGAAATAAAAGAGCTCAACCTCGGCGGCGGCTTCGGCATACGTTACGTTGAGGGGGACAACCCCGAACCTTACGAAGAATATATGAAAAAGATCGCCGATACCGTTAAAAGCGAAAGCGAAACGCTCGGCATCGCCGTTCCGTTTATTCTTGTTGAACCGGGCAGAAGCATAGTGTCAGAGGCGGGCATCACTGCATACACGGTAATGTCCGTAAAAACGATAGAAAATATCAGAACATACGTTGCGATAGACGGCGGCATGACGGATAACCCGAGATACGCGCTTTACGGCTCGAAATACGAGGCGTGCATTGCAAACAAGGCGGACGATCCCTGTGATTTTACAGCTACCATCGCGGGAAGATGCTGTGAAAGCGGCGATCTTATAGGCGAAAACATGAAAATTCAAAAGCCCGAAGCGGGCGATATTCTGACCGTTTTTTCAACAGGCGCATATAATTATTCAATGGCGTCAAACTACAACCGCGTGCCGCGTCCGCCCGTGATCATGATAAAAAACGGCGAGCCGAAAATAATCGTCAGACGCGAAACATATGAAGACATAATCAAAAACGATACGATCTGAGGGAAAATCATGACAACCGAATACGTTAAAAAAACTATAGAAGAAATAAAAGCCAAACTTATAAAAGCAGGGAGACCGGCGCTCGCGGAATCTTTTGAAAAATGCTATCCCAACACTCTCGAAACCACAACAGAGCTTTGCGATGACGGCACCGCATTTGTTTTTACGGGAGATATCCCCGCGATGTGGCTGCGTGACTCCTCCGCGCAGGTCCGTCATTATCTGCCGATAGCAAAAAAAGACGCTCAGATACGCCGCGTTGTTGAAGGACTTATCGCAAAACAGGCGGAATGCATTCTTAACGACGCATACGCAAACGCTTTCAACAGAGAGTCTTCAGGCAAATGCTGGTCCGAAGACGAAACCGAATTTCGCAATCCCCTCGCATGGGAAAGAAAATATGAAATAGATTCACTCTGCTACCCTGTTTCGCTTGCGTATCATTATTGGAAAGCATCGGGCGAAACAGCGCATTTTACCGATAATTTCAAGGCTGCGTGCAAACGGATCCTCGAAGTTTTCGCAACCGAACAGCATCACGAAAACTCAAAATATTTCTTTATCAGAAAAAACTGTCCGCCGTCAGATACGCTTCCGTGCGAAGGCAGAGGCAATCCCGTTGCATATACGGGTATGACATGGTCGGGATTCCGTCCGTCGGACGACGCATGCAGATACGGCTATCTTATTCCGTCAAATATGTTTGCGGTCGTCTGCCTCGGATATATGGAAGAGATCTTTGCAGACGATAAAGAGATCTCTCAATGTGCCGGAACGCTGAAAAAACAGATAGACGACGGAATAAAACGATACGGCATATACGAGCATCCCGTATTCGGCAAAATATATGCTTACGAAACGGACGGCATGGGCAATTACACGCTTATGGACGACGCAAACGTTCCGTCTCTTCTCTCGATCCCCTATCTCGGATATGTTTCGGCAGACGACGAAATATATAAAAACACAAGAAAATTTATTCTCAGCAAAGAAAACCCTTATTATTACGAGGGCAAGGCGGCAAAAGGCATAGGCAGTCCGCACACACCCGAAAGATATATATGGCATATAAGCCTTTCAATGCAGGGGCTCACATCATGCGATAAAGCTGAAAAAGAGTATCTTCTTGATCTATTTGAGTCAACTACCGCGGGAACGGGATATATGCACGAAGGATTTGACGTTGACGATCCGGATAAATTCACCCGTTCGTGGTTTGCATGGGCAAATTCGATTTTTTCGGAATTTATTCTGAGCGTTTTTTCGCAATCGTAACCAAACGTTTTCTTCAGGTTTTTCCGATCGTTCAAAAACGGTTTTTCGATTATAAAAAAATAAAAAAGGCGGAATTGATTTTCAGTCAGCTCCGCCTTATTTTTTTAATTATTTCAATTATTTCAGTTTTTTCCCGGTATCGGTTCTGTATACAAACAAAATTGCGGGAAGAGAAAGAATAAGTGCGAAAAACACGGTGGCAATAACAGCATAAATCATCGTCTGAGGTCTTATAACGGTAAAATAACCAAGTTCGCTTGAAGCATACCGTTCATTTGCGGCAAGAAGAAGCAGCGCAATAACCGCGCAGGTCATACCTGCAAGCGCAAAGCAGACAAATTCGCCTGCAACTTCAAGAAACAGATTTAAAGAAGAAAAGCCGACAAGCTTTTTTACCGCAATACGATGCGAAATACTGTCAATATAAAAATAACTGATGATGATAATGCTCATAATCAATATCGCAAGGGATATCGGATATAAAGTTTTGCTGTAAGTATCAAACGAGCGGATTGTGGGATTGTGAACCATAGTGTAAAACTTTACGTTTTCGGCATTATCGGCAAGATACTTCAGATTTTCAAACGCTCTTGTCGATTCGGATAAATTGTCGGAATCAATAATATATGTTCCGGAGTACATTGCTTTATTGTTGAAGTATCCTCCCCAGTTCAGCATAACAATAACATCAAGATCTGATATTTCTTCGGTTCCCATATGACCCAATATGCGATATTTCACACCTTCAAATGTGTAATACTCCGTATCGCCTTCCGTTTCAGAGCTTCTTGCGGCAGCTGCCAAACCGAGAACGCATGTCGGTTCTTCGGAAACAAAATCATCGTTTGTAAAGAACCGTCCGTCCTTCATCGCAGGCATCGGAAAATCACCAATACCGTATACGGCTCGCACCCAATCGCTGTCATAAGCTCCGTTGGCGGAAATCATATTGTAAATAACGAAATTATCTCCCAGGTTTTGCGGAGAAAAGCTGAAAGGAACATCACAGGAAATTCGGGCTTTCAGAGAATCGCGGCCGAGGAACATATCGTAATTCCTGTTATTGATGCGATTAACTATAAGCAGATTCGAAAAACCGACGATAAAAAAAGATGCAAGGAAAAAAGAGAGCGTAATCATAAAACCATAAATATTGAATTTTTTCATTTTTTCCTACACTTTCTCTTTCAGCGCTTGCGATATATCTGTTTTTGAGAAAAAGATACCGGAGACAATAACAACAACCGCAAGGATAAAAAGATTTGTCAGCAAAATCAGCGGCAGCATTAAGTATAATCTGAAATTCCCTATATCCGCATACATCATAAATCCGGAACGGAGTACGGGGTTTCGCGTTATTACGGAAATCACATATACAAAAGTGGAAATGATATCCGAACATACCAGATAAATTATAAACTCGACGACAGTAGCGGCGACATTGTCATAAACCGTTGCGCCGACAAGCCTGTGAATTACCGCATCACGCGTATTCTTTTTTAATTTGTTTATAATAATCAGAATAATCACGAAAACAGTAAACACAAGAGTAGAAAGAGCGATAAACAGGTAGTTGGAAAATCTTTTTTCATTAATCTGCGTATAAACCGCCATTACCCGTGACTGTTTTTCGGGATAGAGATATACTCCCATTACAGTATCTTCAGACAGCGCTTCGCTCAATTCGCGGACAGCCGATTCTTCTTTGTCTGTTTCAATGTAAAATTGTATTCTGCTAAGTTCCATATAAAAATCATTGGCCATAGACGCAATACTTGCATTCGGAAAATAATAGGAATTTCGGGGAACATGCGGCACCACAATATAGCTGTTCAACGATTCTCTCATTCCGTTTGTTCTTTCAACAACAGTATCTTCGCTCAGAAAACCGATAACAACATAATCGGCAAAAGACTGATCTGCATATCCGGGAGCAGCATATCCTTCGTCAATCATCTGAACGGTATACTTCCCCTCCGGATTTTTAAGAACATCACCGACATCGTAATAATCGATAAAATCATACCCCATCAATACGGGAATTGTCGGAAGACAACCATCTTTTACAAGATATTCGAAATCAAGATCTTTTTCTGTCCATATTCTGCCCTTGCAGCAGGTAAAATTTTCGAGCAAAATCGTATTGATATCATATTTAACCGCATAATAATCACAAAACCGTTCAATCTCTTCCATAGTATAGCCGAGATTGATATAAAAATCAGGCGCATCCGCGTAATTATACTGCCTGCGACCCTGCGCCTGCAGGGAAAGCGGATATGCAGACGAATCATCGGATATGCGGCTTCCCCATAGCTTGTTAACAACGTTAAGACCGTCTATATTTTCAAGTGCAGAACTCAGTTTTCTGTATGACGCAAAAACCGCTTCATTATGAGCCTTTTCTTCATCTGAAAGTTCATTTTCGACAGGATTATCCGGATCGTCGGGATTATATGTATATGTTGCGCCTATTACCGGCCTCTCGGTAGGAATATCAGGTTTGGAGTTCAGAACATATATTGCATATTCCAGAAACGCTTCCGGTTTTAAGGAGTTATCACCCGAATCGTTTTTCAGAACATAAAGATTGCCCCAGGCAAAGGCAAGGCCCAGAACCATAATGAGAAAAGCTATTATTAAAACGATGGAAACAGCAAGGATAATATTGGATCTGATGTTTTTTACGGCTTCATTCCAGTAAAGCGAAATCAATTATATCACCTTCAGCTTCGCATAAACTCTCAACAAGGTGTTTTCAGATAAGCTTTAGCCTGCTTCATATTCATAATAATGTGTCCATGTATATGAATCCGTTCCGTAGCAAGGACGGTGAATAACATATGCATAAGATGTATTCCATGTATAATCGCCATAACCGTATTCATATCCGGAGCTGTTTACATTCACTCCCACTATTGCCCGAAACCTATGATACAGGCCTGTTCCCTGATAGGTTGCATATGCCTCTAAATACGGGATTTTTGCCGGAACGAATTCAACATCTCCCGAATGAAACCATACGCCCCTGTCGGACTGATACGCAAAAGTCAGCGACATTGCGCCGGAAACGATGACAATAACCAATAAAACGCAAACTGAAATTTTCCTGAATTTATGCATAAAGAATACCCCTTTTGATTTATTCTTTATAATTATAACATATTTTTCTGTTTTTTGTCAATATCTGAAACTAATATAATTTTTTTTGCAAGTCATTATCCGATTTTCGCCAACAAGTTTTACGCAAACGATTTTATAAATCATATTTGTTACTTTTTGATCAAAAGCTGAAACCGCATTGACTTTCGGAAAAAAATATGTTAGAATAATATGGAACATTTTCGGGGATAATATCGTCAAATACAACAGTAATATAGATAATTAGAGTTCCGGAAAAGCGCATCGGCATTTTTCGGACTTTCAGGAGGTATTTATGACAAAAAAACGGATATTGAGTTTAATGATTTCATTTATAATGATTTTTACCGTTATTCCGCTTAATACTGCGGCAGAGGGTTCGGATGAACCTGTCGTTCCCGGAGAAACTTTGACTGTTTATCCACTCTGGATTGCAGGCACACAGGTAACGGAAGACAACGTAAACGATATACTGAATGACGGCGGAAAAGCGAAGTATGACCCCGAAACAAAAACGCTGACATTCAACAATTTGAAAATTTCCGAGTGCGAAACCGTTATCCGCGCCGAGGATGACCTGACTGTTACGGGAATACTTACCGCAACCGGCAAAACGGCAGGCATAACCGCAGATAAAACACTCACTTTCACAGGCGATAAAACACAGATAGCAATAACCGCAAACAACGGAATTGCGGTAAAAGCCGCGAGCATAGCCGTAAAAAGCGGAAAACTCACTGTTTTTGGAAACGGAGCAGACGGAAACGGCTTATACGCCAAAAGCGGAAACATTGAAATAACGGGCGGCACGGTAGAGTCCACCTCAACGGGATACGCAATTTACGCTGTCAACAACTTTGCGGTATCCGGCGAAAAAACAAGCGTTACCGCATCAGGCAGAAAACCCGCGATAATAACCGAAAAAGGAACGATCAAAATATCGTCTCCGCTCGCTGTCACCGCACCTGAAGGCGGAAAGCTCGGAAAAGACAGCAAAAGGATATATGAGTCAGACGGCAAAACATCTGCGCTGAGTGTAACGATAAAGAAGCCTGCTTCATATACGGTAACGTTTAACGTAAACGGTCACGGCAGCGCTCCCGAAGCGCAGACCGTTGAAAGCGGAAGCACCGCAGCAAAGCCGAAAGACCTTACCGAGGACGGCTGGGTATTCGGCGGCTGGTATTCCGATAAAGAATGCACAAAAGAATACGATTTTTCAACGCCCGTTACTGCGGCCGTTACAGTTTTCGCGAAATGGACTGAAAAAACATACAGCATAAGCGTTCTCTGCACAGACGGCAATTCAAAGCCCGTAAACGGGGCGGAAATGCAGCTGATCTCAAGTGACGGCAGCGTTCTGAGTGAATGGACGTCCTCCTCCAAGCCGCAGATCGTTGAAAATCTGACTGCCGGCGAATATACGATCCATGAAAAAAATGCGCCCGAAGGATATCTGACCGCTTCGGACGAAAGCTTTGCCGCAGGTAAAGATACCGAGGTCGTTATATCGCATCAGATAATAAGTTTTATAATCAAATATAACGTTGAAAACGGCACATGGTCCGACGGAAAAACCGCGGAAAAGACCGAAACGGTAGAATACGGTTCAAAACCCGCAAATGTTCCCACGAAAATGAAAGCCGCCGAAGGCTATGCGGACGGAGAATGGGATACAGACCCGTCTTCCGCGGAAATAACCGAAGAAAAAACATTTACTTACACATTTAAAGAAATACCGAAATATACCGTAACGTTTGACGCCAACGGTCACGGCAGAGCGCCTGAAGCGCAGACTGTCGAAAGCGGAAAGACAGCAGCAAAACCGAAAGACCTTACCGAGGACGGCTGGGTATTCGGCGGCTGGTATTCCGATAAAGAATACACAAAAGAATACGTTTTTTCAACGCCCGTTACTGCATCCGTTACCGTTTTCGCGAAATGGACCGAAAAAACATACAGTGTAAACGTTCTTAGCGTTGACGGCACTTCCGATCCGCTTGAAGGCGCGGTATTGCAGCTGAAAAAGGACGGCAAAGTAATAGCTGAGTGGACATCCGGTCCGACAGCTCATACGATCGAAGGCCTTACCCCAGGCATTTACACGGTCTGCGAAAAAACAGCGCCCGAAGGATATTTTAAGGCAGGCGACATAGATTTTACAATAAGAGGAACAGATGAATCAGTTACTGTTTCTCATCAGCAGACAAAGGTAGATATTTACCCTTCGGACGAAACTGGAACTGCTCTCTCCAGTACTAGTCCTCTTCAGATCCAGATAACAGACCCTGAAGGGAACGTTGCGGAAAGCTGGACTTCATGGGGTTTTCATTCTATAGAAAAGCTGAAAACCGGAGTTAAATATACTATCCATATTCTCAAGCAGCCGTTGGATTTTCAGACAAAAGACCAGACTTTTACCATCAATGCAGACGGCACCATAGATTATTCCGGATTAAATCATGGAAATACGCTTTATCTTATTTTTATGCGAGCATATGAGGTAAAATATAAAGTAGAAAACGGAACATGGTCCGACGGAAAAACAGGAGAGAAAACCGAGTGGGTCATAAAAGGCGAAAAACCTGCCGATGTTCCCACGGGAATGAAGGCTTCAGAAGGTTATGAAAACGGAGCGTGGGATAAAGACCCGTCGTCGACTGAAATAACCGAAGCAAAAACATTTACTTACACATTTACTGAAATTCCGAAATTCACCGTAACATTTGACGCAAACGGCCACGGCACAGCTCCCGCATCGCAGAGCGTTGAAAGAGGTCGCACCGCAGCAAAACCGAAAGATCCTACCGATGACGGCTGGCTGTTCAGCGGCTGGTATTCCGATAAAGAATGCACAGAAGAATACGTTTTTTCAACGCCCGTTACGGCAGGCATTACCGTTTTTGCGAAATGGGCTGAAATAACATACTCTGTCACGGTAGATCCGACAAGTATTGAATTCTCCGCCGAAGAAGGCTACAACGCCGAAGAGCAGCAGGAGCTTTATAAAGAAATGACTGCAGCAAGCACGGGAACCGGCGAAGTTGAATTCATTATGGGCGGCTTCAAAGAATCCTCAATGTATGAGCAGTTCGGTCTTATCGTCGGCGGCATGACTGCCACTGTCTACCCCCTTGAAGGGCTGAGCGCAGGCACATATACCGCGGTTGTGAGAATAACGGATTTTGAAGACCGTTTTGAAGAAATAGAAATACCCGTAACCTTTACCGTTAATCCCGCAAAATTTTTCACCGTAACATTTGATGCAAACGGCCACGGCAAAGCTCCCGATGCGCAGAGCGTTCAGCGCGGAAAAACAGCCGAAAATCCGGGGGATCTTACCGAAAAGGGCTGGGTATTCGGCGGCTGGTATTCCGATAAAGAATGCACAAAAGAATACGATTTTTCAACGCCTGTGGGCGATGACATAACTGTTTTCGCGAAATGGACAGAAAAAGTGCCTGATGTGCTTTATCCTGTATGGATCGGCTCTGTTCAGGTAAACAGCGACAACAAGGATGATATTTTAAACGACGACGGAAACGCTAAATTCGATCCCGAAACAAATACGCTTACTCTCAACTCTCCTTCAGTAAGCGGAGAACACGAAAACGCAGGTATTTATTCCGCACTTGACGGCGAACTGAAGATCACCGGCAAAGCTGACGTTACAGGCACCGTAAGCGGAATTTACGCGGAAAACGGACTTGTTTTTGAAGATGCAGAAATAACCGCGACCGCAACCGGAAAAGACAGCGACGCGATAATTGCTAAAAACGGCAACATCACCGTTTCAGACGGAAATGTTACCGCAGCAAGCGTTAAAGGCTGTGGAATGCATGCTACAAACGGCGGCGTGACCGTTTCGGGAGAAAGCACTGTAGTAAATATAACAGCGGGCAAAGGCATCGATGCCGCAAAAGACATTGATATTCAAAGCGGAAGCGTGACCGTTACCGCAACAGAGTCAGACTGTATTTCCTCAGGCAGCGGCAATATACTTATTGCCGACGGTACTGTAGTTGCAAATGCGACCGGCGAAAAAAGCAACGGAATATACACCCAAAAGGGAGATATCACCATTTCGGGCGGCGATGTTAGTGCTGCAGCGATCGGTGAAAGAGCGACCGTAGCTATTTATGCAAACGGCGGCAGCATACATATTTCAGGCGGCACTGTAAAAGCAGACGGCGAATACTGGGGTATTTACTCATTCAAAGGTAACATTGATATTTCAGGAAAAGATACAGACGTCACGGTAAGCGGACAACTTTACGCAGTCCACACCGAAAAAGGCAAAATTTCTGTTTCGGGCGGTAAAATAACAGCAACGAGCCAGATGAAATCGTTCCTGTCCGATACAGGAGATATTGATATTTCCGGCGGAACGATAATTGCAAAAACAACATCCGACACATCCGGCGTAGGCATCAGTTCCCTTAAAGGCAACATAAACATTTCGGGAGAGGACACGGTGGTTACCGCAGATGGGACCAGATCGGCGATTCAGGCGAAAAACGGTAAGATCACGATTTCCGATCCTCTCGGAATCGATGAACCGACAGCAGGAACACTTGACGACGAATCTCATAATATTCAGACAAAAGACGGCGAAATAACAACTCATGCAGTTATCAGAAAAGTAACGAAATATACCGTAACATTTGATGCGAACGGCCACGGCACAGCTCCCGAAGAGCAGAAGGTCCAAAAAGGACATACGGCGCAGAAGCCCGAAGACCCGACGAAAGACGGATGCGTATTTGACGGCTGGTATTCGGACAAGGAATGCAAGAAAGAATATGATTTTGAAACACCCGTTGATAAAGATATAACTCTCTTTGCAAAATGGACTACATATTCATTCACTGTTACTCCCTCAAGCGTGAAGATCACCGCAGCTGAAGGCTACAATGCGGAAGAGCAGCAGGATCTTTACAAAGACATAAAAGCCTCAAGCACCGGAACAGGCAAGATCTCCGCAGTCGCTGCAGGTTTCACTGAAGCCTCGATGTATGAGAAATTCGGTCTTATAGTGGGCGGAATGACTGCAACGGTATATCCCAAAGCGGGACTTGCCGCAGGAACTTACACCGCAACGGTAAAGATAGAAGATATTGAAGACCGCTGTGACCCTGTTGAGGTAAAAGTAACTCTTACTGTAAAGGCAGCCCCGACATACACCGTTATTTTTGACGGAAACGGCGGCACGGTAACGCCTTCAAGCGTTCTCACAGGCAAAGGCGGCAAGATCTCCGCGGCACCTGTTCCAAAACGCAGCGGTTATCAGTTTGAAGGCTGGTATACAGCGAAAAACGGCGGCAAAAAGATAACAAAAGACACTGTATTTACCGCAAATGCCGTAGTTTACGCTCACTGGAAAGCAGTTGAAGACGATAACATATATATTCTCACATACAGATCCGATGGAGGCAGCGCAGTTGCATCCACAGTTCATAAGAGCGGAACAACGGTAAAACTCACAGCAGTTCCGAAGCGTGCAGGATACACCTTCAAAGGCTGGTATGCAGACCCCGCAAACATCTACAAGATCACCTCGATAAAAATGACAGGCGATAAAACCGTATACGCAGGCTGGATAAAGAATGATGATTACAGCGGCGGCAGCAATGTAAACGTTCAGTATACGCTTACATACAATACAAAAGGCGGTATCGCGTTGTCGTCTTCAAAACACTATGCAGGATCTACCGTCAAACTCACGGCAGTTCCTACTCGCGAAGGATATACTTTTGACGGCTGGTATTCAGACTATACGCTTACAGAAAGAATTACATCCGTTAAAATGACAGGCGATAAAACCGTATACGCAGGCTGGAAAGAAGATCACATAGTTGTTATTATCACAGACGGACGCGAACGCACGGAAGTTACGACCGTTTCTGACGGAGGCAAGATCACAGAGCCGAAAGACCCGAAGAAAGACGGCTACACCTTCGGCGGCTGGTTTGCCGATCAGGCACTTACAGTTCCGTTCAACTTCTCAAAACCCGTGACAACGGATATTGCAGTATATGCAAAATGGATAAAGAACGAAACACCCGCGCCTGTTCCCGAAAAAGAACCCGAAGCTCCGGTCTTTTATACCGTAACCTCAGGCTCGATCGGTATATGGGAAAGAGACAGTCAGCAGACATACGGTATAACCGTAAAACGCAGCGAAAAGGACGAAACATGTTTCAGCCATTTCAGATCGGTCGAAATTGACGGGGATGCGCTTGTAAAAGGCGTTGATTATGATGCAAAAGCCGGAAGCACGGTAATAACGATCAAGCCCTCCGCACTGCAAAAGATCATTGCCGGCGCGCACATTATCACCGTAAACTTTGACGACGGAACGGCTGCTGCGATCATCAACATAACCGTATCACAGTCTCAGATCGAAAATCCCGAAACAAGCGATGACAATATCTGGATATGGATCATTCTTGCGGCGGCTTCGGTTGTTTGTGTTTGCGCTGCAGTCCTCCTGGCTAAAAAGAAAAAACAGTAAATAACTTTTTGTAAACGATATGGACGTCCGGCAAAAACCGGACGTCCTTTTTTTGATCGGATCATCAAATCAAATCTTGACAACGCATCAATAATATGGTATATTTTAGCGGATACGCGAATTGAATACATAAAAAATGTTAGAAAGCGAAATAGTTTTTCAATACAGGAGAATGACATGAATAAAAGAACTTTCTCACTTCTTCTTGCCGCATTATTGCTTATCACCATGCTTGCGGGATGCGGAAGCAAAACTGAAATCACCACAGGTGACGTGGGTGTTGTATATGATGAGGAATTCGGCAATGTTTATATTGAACCGACGATCGATGAGTTCAACGCGATGGGCTTTTCGTTCGGCGACAGCGTAAACATAACTTTCGATAACGGCAAAAGCTATGAAGATATTCCGTATTATTCCGGATATTACTGCCCTGTGGGATCAATGCTTGCGTGCGGATATCCCGGTTACCCGCATGTTGTTATTGCAAGGAACTACGGTGCTTCGACCTGGGAAGAATTTGAGATGACCGAACAGTCGCGCGTTACGGTCACACTGAATGAAAAAGGCAAATATCTCGCTGTTCAGGAGCTTTACGCTCTTAAGTATTCCGATGAACGCAATGATTTTGACTCTGATATCATTTTTGCAAATTACCGCGAAGTTGTCGGCGGAAGCCTTAAAAGCGGCAGTTTTTACCGTTCCGCATCGCCCTGCGATAATCAGCATAAAAGAGCCGCCTGCACAAACGCACTTGCGGAACAGACGGGAATAAAGTTTGTGCTCAATCTATCGGACAATGAAAAGAAATATACCGCATACACCGAAGCTGATGATTTCAATTCCGAATACTACGACTCGCTTTACCGCAGCGGCAACGTTCTTCTGCTCGGTCTTAACGCAAACTACCGTTCAGAAGCATTTGCAAAAACCGTTTCAGAGGCTCTTCTTACGGCAACGGAGCACGAAACGCCGTGTCTTATACACTGCGTTGAAGGAAAAGACAGAACAGGCTTTTTATGCGCCCTTATTCTTGCGCTTGCCGATGCCGACGCACAGGAAATAATCGATGATTATATGATGACATACTATAATTATTACGGTGTAACAAAAGAAAAAACTCCTGACCGTTACAATGCGGTTCAGGGCAACGTAAACGATTTTCTTTATTTTATGTGCGATGCGCAAAACGGCACTTCTGTCGATTCTCTCGATATAAAGAATGGCGCAGAAAATTATCTCCGTCTCGGCGGACTCAACGACGAACAGATATCGCAGATAGAAGCGTATCTTACCGGGAAATAAGAAAAAAATATCGATACGAATAATAATACGGAGGAAAACAAGTGACTGTAAATGTTTATGAACAGTATTTTGCGGCGGAGTGCAACGCAAACGGAGTAAAAAGGCACGGTGCGCTCTGTATGCTGATTTCGGATTCTGAAAACGGATATATCCGCTATGAAACCGCCGTAACATTTTTTCCCTATAACGCTCCGGACGATTTTGCGATCTCTTACGACGCGTATTTCAGCGAAGTGATATACGAAGGCAAAGGAAGAAGATCTAAAAAACGCGAAAAAATGTTTATGGAGTCATTTCGCGATAAAATCGACGCTCTTGCCGCAAAAGCAAACGGAAAAGTATTCTGGGATAAGCCGCTGAAAGATGCGCGGGAAGGCTGACAAAACAGCAGGGAGGGCGATAGCTTGGACCCCGAAAAGAAAACGCACATAAAAAAATGATCGCACCTGTCATTATCACGGTTTTTCTGATCATATATTTTATTATATATTTCGGACTTCTGATTTTTGCGATAGATAATCTTATAATAAGAATACTTTTGGGAATTATTCCGCTTATTCTGGGCGCAACGGTAATAGGTTTATGTATTCAGAGAATAAAAGAAATAAATGAAGGTGAAGAAGATGATCTTGGTAAATACTGATTATATCAGCGGAAAAGAGCTTGAAATGCTCGGTCTTGTAAAAGGAAGCACTATACAGTCCAAAAATATCGGCAGAGATATTACCCAGTCTTTCAAAACTATCATAGGCGGTGAGCTGAAAGCATATAATGAAATGATGAACGATGCAAGAGCGCTCGCTACAAAGCGTATGGTGGCAGAAGCGGAAAGTATGGGCGCTGATGCGGTCGTGAATATCCGCTATGCCTCTTCAGCGATCATGCAGGGGGCTGCTGAAGTTATTGCATACGGGACCGCCGTAAAATTCAAGCAGTAAAACCGTAATAAACAAAAAAAAAGGATTTCTCAGTAAAAAACTCTGAGAAATCCTTTTTTCAGTATTTTATCTGAAGTAAACGAAAAGCAAAATGATCATCCTTTATTTCGCGTTTTATTTTTTACTTTTCCTCCGCATTCACCGTTGCATCCGCCGCAGCAGCCGTTGCATTTGCCTTTTTTTCTTCTTATGACCTGCCATACCGCAAAAACAAGCAGTATCGCTACAACGCTGATTATTATCCAGTCTATCGGATTCATTTTTTTCTCCTTACGCGCCAAGCAGCATGCCGATCAGGCTTACGGCAAGCGCCGCTGTCCATGCTATCAGGCACTGCCATACAACGACATAAACCGCCCACTTAAAGCCGAGTTCTCTTCTTATTGACGCTACAGCCGCAACGCAGGGCGTATAGAGCAAGCTGAAAACAAGAAGAGAAGCAGCAGCGGCAGAGCTTAATACCGCAGATATCCCTCCCTGTGCGCCGAAAAGGACTTCAAGTGTTGAAACAACGCTTTCTTTTGCCATAAAACCGCTTATAAGCGAAGTAACTATGCGCCAGTCGCCCAGTCCGAGCGGAGCAAAAACGGGAACAATAAATCCTGAAATAACGGCAAGCATGCTGTTTTGTGAATTTTCGACTATATTGAAGTGGAAATCGAAAGTCTGAAGGAACCACACGACAACGGTGGCAACAAGAATGATCGAAAATGCTTTCTGCAAAAAGTCTTTTGCTTTTTCCCATAAAAGCTGAGCAACATTTTTTACGCTCGGCATACGGTAATTCGGCAATTCCATAACAAAAGGCACTGCTTCACCCTTAAACATAATTTTTTTGTATAAAAACGCAACGAGAATACCGATTAAAATGCCGAGGACATAAAGACCTATCATGACAAGCGCTTTGTATTTCGGAAAAAACGCATCGACAAAAAAAGCATAGATCGGCAGTTTTGCGGTGCAGCTCATAAACGGAGTGAGAAGGATCGTCATTTTTCTGTCGCGCTCACTCGGTAAAGTTCTCGACGCCATTACTGCAGGCACCGTGCAGCCGAAACCTATAAGCAACGGAACGATACTTCTTCCCGAAAGACCGAGTTTTCTCAGCAGTTTATCCATCACAAACGCCACGCGCGCTATATATCCGCTGTCTTCAAGCAGTGAAAGAAAGAAGAACATCGTTACAACTATCGGCAGAAAGCTCAGCACGCTGCCTACGCCTTCAAAAATGCCGTTTATTACAAGACTTCTGAGCACCTCGTTCACGCCGCCTGAGATCATGGCATTATTGATCACATCGGTAAGCGCCCCTATACCTTTTTCAAGAAGTTCTTGCAGCCATGCGCCTATAACATTGAAGGTAAGAAAGAATATAATGCCCATAACGCAGATAAAAATAGGCAGAGCGGTATATTTTCCCGTAAGAAAACGGTCGATCTTGCGGCTTCTTACGCTTTCCTTGCTCTCTTCCGGTTTTTTTACACATGCGCTGCATACTTTCATTATAAACGCAAACCGCATATCTGCTATTGCCGCGCTTCTGTCAAGGCCTCTTTCCTTTTCCATCTGCATCGAAATATGGTCAAGCGTTTCTTTTTCGTTTTCGTCAAGATCAAGCTGGCTGATTATCAGATTATCGCCCTCTATTGCCTTGCTTGCGGCAAAACGGACGGGAAGACCGACAGCCGTGGCATGGTCCTCGATAAGATGTCTTACCGCATGAATACAGCGGTGAACGGCGCCTCCGTTATCCTCTTCGCTGCAAAAGTCCTGTCTGAGCGGTTTTTCCTGATATTTTGCAACGTGGACAGCATGTTCGATAAGTTCGGCTACGCCCTGATTTTTTGAAGCGGAAATTGGTATTACGGGAACGCCGAGCATCGCCTCTATTGTATTTATATCAACAGAGCCGCCGTTTCCTGTCACTTCATCCATCATATTAAGAGCAACAACAACGGGAATATCCATCTCCAGCAGCTGCATTGTCAGATACAGATTGCGCTCTATATTTGTTGCGTCAACAATGTTTATTATGCCCTTAGGCTTTTCGTTAAGAACAAAGTTTCTCGACACAAGCTCTTCGCTTGAATACGGCGACATTGAATATATGCCCGGCAGATCGGTCACGGATGTGTTCGGATGTCCGATTATCGCGCCGTCTTTTCTGTCCACCGTAACGCCGGGAAAGTTGCCTACGTGCTGCCTTGCGCCCGTAAGCTGATTGAAAAGCGTTGTTTTTCCGGAATTCTGATTGCCTACAAGTGCAAAAGTGAGGATCTCGTTTTCGGGGAGAGGATCGCCGCTGCCCTTCGGATGAAAACGCCCGCCTTCTCCAAGTCCCGTATGTTCGCTTATTGCCTCTGCTGTATGCTGTTTTTTTCTGTCGGCAGCAGATGTCTCTTTTACTTCTATTTTTGCGGCGTCGTCAAGCCTGAGCGTTAGCTCATATCCGTGAAGACAGACCTCGACCGGATCTCCCATCGGGGCATATTTTACGACCGTGATCTCCGTTCCGGGAATAATACCCATATCAAGGAAATGCTGGCGTGTTGCGCCCTCTCCGCCCACAGCAGTAACTGACCCGGTATTGCCTACAGGCAAGTCTTTTAAAGTCATTTTATTTTCTTCTCTTTTTTATAAATATTTATGTTGTTTTTAATTATACTTTTTATTTTAGTGTTTGTCAAGAGAAAACTTTTTTTCGCAAAATAAAACGGCTTTAAAAAGCCGTTTATTTCGGTTTTAATGTTTGTTATCCCTCAAGAGGAGTGATATTAAGAGAAACGAGGTTTTCCTTTTTATCGGCAACGTCGACCGTTGCGTGATAAAGGTAAGTTTTTCCTTTGCCTGTGGGAGACTCGGTTTCGACCGAACCCGTGATATTGAAACGGCAGGCTGAAGTGCATGTTTCATCCTGAACGCATTCCGAAATATCGATATCCTTTACCGTATTGCGAAGAATTTTTTCGGAAAAAGCGTTTTTTGATTTAAGCAAAAAATTCTGAGCTGCTATGCTCTCTTTTGTATCAATAATATTTCCCATAATTATCCTCTTTTCTTTTTTCAAGTATACCACACGGTTTGGATAATGTCAAGAAGGACAAATGAAAATATATCTGAAATCGTATTTTTTTGAGAATATCTGCATATTTATTTATAAAAAATTGTAAAAAAAAGCGGACAGACAAAAAAGCGGTTGACAATTCAAATTAAAACAAGTATAATAAACTGTATTTTCAAATAAAACGCTTTTACGGTTTTTCACATATAAAATGTAAGGAGATTATTTATATGCAGTATACCTTTTCGCCGCTCAGCCTTGTAAACGCTCTGGTCATAGCTATCGGCATCGGCGTGTGTCTTCTCTGCTTTTTTCAGATAACCGCATCAAGGCACCTGAAAAAAGAAGTTCGACTGTATTTTCAGATATTCTTTTTGCTGATCCTTTTTTATATTACCTCACATCTTACAAGACAGCTTCTTGACGGAATGCAGGGAGACGCTGTGCGCATAGCCATTTATATTATCACTTTTGCAGAAATGATTTCGGCAGGCGTTATGACTCATGTTATGTCACTGCTTGTTCTTGCTGTTTCCAAGCCCGAAAAAAAGCTTGGTATGAGAGTTTTTATACTGCTTTATGCATTGCTTGCCGCTCATATCGCGGTAATGTCGGTCTGCGCGCCTTTTGATCTGATCTACACATTTGATGCGGAAAATATCTATCACCGCTCTTCTTTATACATGCTGTCGAATCTTTTCCCGGCTTTGATGCTGGCAGTTGATGCCGTTATGCTTATCGTATACCGCAAAACAATCGAAAAACGGTTCAAAATTGCGTTCTGGAATTACATTATCGCGCCTGTTGCGGCGATAATTCTTCAAAGCTTTTCGCAGGAGATCCAGTTCATCATATTCGTCACCGTAGGCGCCTCGGTATATATGTTTTCGGTGATCGTCAAGAGTCAGAACGAAGAATACGAAAAACAGAAGATGGAAAGCTCGCGCATTGAATCGGAACTTCACCTTGCATCTAATATACAGGCTGATATGCTGCCGAATATATATCCGGCGTTTCCCGACAAACCGGAATTCGACATCTATGCAACAATGGATCCCGCAAAAGAAGTTGGCGGCGATTTTTACGACTTTTTTCTTGTGGATGACGATCATCTTTGCATGGTCATTGCAGACGTTTCAGGCAAAGGCGTGCCTGCAGCGCTGTTTATGATGGCGTCAAAAATCATTCTTGCAAACAATGCGATGGTCGGCAAAAGTCCTGCGCAGATACTTACGGATACAAACACGGCTATCTGTTCAAACAACCGTGAGGAAATGTTTGTGACTGTTTGGCTCGGCATTCTGGAAATTTCCACAGGCAAACTTATCGCCGCAAATGCGGGTCACGAGTATCCCGCAATCATGCAGCCCGACGGCAGATTTGACCTGATAAAAGACAAACACGGCTTTGTGATCGGCGGTATGAGCGGCGTAAAATACAAAGAATATGAATTGGAGCTGAAGCCCGGTTCAAAGCTCTTTCTTTACACCGACGGTGTGCCTGAGGCGACAGATGCGGCAAAAGAGCTTTTCGGTACGGAACGCATGCTTGACGCACTTAACGTCAACACGAACGCACCCTCAAAAGATATTCTTCAAAACGTTAAAAATGCAGTTGACAGATTTGTGAAAGACGCCGAACAGTTTGACGACCTGACGATGCTTGTGCTTGAATACAAGGGTCCGGGAAAAGCAAATAAATAAGTTTTTGCCGAATAAGGAGGCAGACTTTTGTACAGATACGTTGTTTTTGATGTTGAAACTCCGAACCGTTGCTGCGACCGCATAAGCGCCATAGGTATATCCGTGATAGACGGAGGCAGGATAACGGAAGAGTATTTTTCATACGTCAATCCCGAAACATATTTTGACTATTACAACACGCTCCTTACCGGAATAAACTCAAAAACAGTAGCGTCTGCTCCTGTCTTTCCGGAATTGTGGAAGGAGATCGAGCCTGTGATGAGTTCGGGCATTCTTGCCGCGCACAACGCCGTTTTTGATCTCTCGGTATTAAAAAAATGCCTGTCGGATTACGGCATATACTGGAAAAATACCGCAAAATACTGCTGCACCGTGCAGATGGGAAGGAAATTACTGCCCGGTATTTCACATAAGCTTGATTCTATGTGTGATTATTACGGCATTTCTCTCGATCATCACAAGGCAGACAGCGACAGCCGCGCCTGCGCGGAAATATTGCTGAATTATCTGAACGGCGGCGCAGACGAAAATAATTATATAAAAACATATATTTTTAAGTGATCCGGTTTTGCCCGCTTTTACGAAAAAAGCATCAAATGATTTCTGATGCCTGCTTTTGCGGTCTTATCTCTTCCGTTTTACCTGATAATGTATTCGCCTGCAGACGTTTCGTTTATCTCTCCGCATGAAATATCCTATATCATAAAAAAACTATGAAAAACAGAAATATAAAAATCAAAAAGGATCGCACCGTAAAGTGCGGTCCTTTTATTATTTATCTGTTCAAAAAAGCATAAATATTATCCGACAGTAAAAATATGCGACAGTCCGTCGGGAGGGGCAACATAAAGAGATATATCGCTGCCTACTTTTGCGCCTGTTGAAGTCAATATATTTTCCGCCGTTGCAAGCGCGGCGTGCGGAGTATTGTTTTCCTTGCTGAGATGCGCAAGGATCACGCTCTCCGTCCCTAAATCAATAAAATCTGCAAGCATTTCGGCAGACTGATCGTTTGAAAGATGCCCCTTCGGACCTGAGATGCGCATTTTGAGATAATACGGATACGGACCGGTCTGAAGCATATTTTTATCATGATTTGACTCGAAAACGAGTATTTTGCACCCCGAAAGAGCTCTTTTTATCTCCTTTGTGCCTTCTCCTGCGTCGGTAAGCACGCCAACGTCGCCGTATTTTGTTTTTATTCTGTAACCCACGCATTCTGCGCTGTCGTGCGGCGAATGAAAAGACGATACTTCAAATAAATCTCTTGCAGCGACGGCTCCTGTGGGCATTTCACAGAAAAGTGACGTGTCAAAAGATCTGTTTTCCCTGAAATACGCATCAAGCGTTGCCTTATTTGAGATAACGGGAATACGGTAGTGTTTGCAGATCGTCTGAAGCCCCGAAACATGATCCGAGTGTTCGTGCGTGATAAAAATACCTTCTACCGCATCAAGTGAAAGCCCGGCATCGAGAAGTGCTTTTTGTGTTTTTTTAACGCCGCAGCCTGCGTCGACAAGTACCGCTCTGCCGTCTATATCTATTACGGTGCAGTTTCCGCTGCTGCCGCTGTAAAGAGTGAATACGCGCAGCATCAGCTTATTTTAGTTTCAGTAACGGCAGGCGTATCGTCGTTGACAACTTTTATATCAGCTCCGAGGGACCTGAGTTTGTCTACGATATTTTCGTATCCGCGTTCGATGTAGCGAACATCGGATATTTCGGTGATCCCCTCAGCAATAAGAGCCGCAATAACAAGCGTAACGCCCGTTCTAAGATCGCATGCTCTTACCGACGCTCCGGTAAGTTTATCAACGCCTTCTATTACGCAGATATTGCCGTCTACCGTCATTTTTGCGCCCATTCTGCGAAGCTCGTCAACATATTTGAATCTGTGTGAAAAAATTGTTTCCGTTATTATGGATGTTCCGCCGGCTCTGCTGAGAAGCGCCGCCATCTGGGACTGCATATCCGTGGGAAAGCCGGGGTAAGGAAGAGTTTTGATATTAAGATTTTTTATCGGGCTGTCAGCATCGCGCGAAACGATCAGATAATCGTCAAATTCTTCTACTTTTGCGCCGGATTCCTCAATTTTTGCGGAAATGGATTCAAGGTGCTTGGGAATAACGTTTCTCAGTATAACTCTTCCGCCGGCAGCGGCAGCGGCAGCCATAAATGTGCCTGCTTCTATCTGGTCGGGAATTATTTCGTAATGTCCGCCGTGAAGTTCGGCAACGCCTTTTATTTTTATAACGTCAGTTCCCGCGCCCTTTATCTGAGCGCCCATAGCGTTAAGAAAGTTTGCTATATCAACTATATGCGGTTCTTTTCCCGCGTTTTCTATTACCGTCAGTCCTTCGGCAAGAACTGCCGCAAGCATGATATTTACCGTTGCGCCAACGGACGGGAAATCAAGGTTCATGGATGTGCCGGTAAGTTTTTCGGCATCGGCAACAACTATTCCGTGCTTGATATCAACTATTGCTCCGAGTGCTTCAAAACCTTTAATATGATAGTCTATCGGACGTTCCACAAAATCGCATCCGCCGGGAAGACCTACCCTTGCGTGACCGAATCGGCCGAGCAGTGCGCCTATAAGATAATATGACGCGCGCAGCTTTCTTACAGCGTCGTAATCCGCAACGTAAGAAACTACGTTTGTGCTGTCGATACGCAGAGTTTTTTCATCGAGATATCTTACGTCCGCGCCCATTTTTTTCATGATGTCAACAAGATCCGCGACATCGTTTATTGCGGGCACATTTTCTATAACGCAGACGCCTTTTACAAGCACCGCAGCCGGGATTATGCCTACGACCGCATTTTTTCCTCCGCTCAGTGATACTTCGCCGTTCAGCGGTTTTCCGCCGCTAATAACATATTTTTTCAATTTTTCCGGCACCTCTTAACGTGTTTTATTTATGTGTTTGTGTTTGTTTGAATAAATAATTTATGAAATAAACGGAGCGGCATCGAAATATTCGCCCGTTTCTTTATTGTAAAGCGCAAAATGCAGGTGATATCCGGTTGCTTTTCCTGTTTTGCCTACATATGCTATAACCTGCCCCTGATATACTTTTGTGCCTTTGTTTATTCCGGATTCAATTCTGCTGCAATGACCGTAATACGATACTATCCCGTTTCCATGGTCGATTGCGACATAATTGCCCAGACCGTTTTCCTGAAATCCCTTTTCCACTATCACACCGGCATCCGCGGCAAGGATCTTAGTGCCGTAATCTACTGCTATGTCGGTGCCCCTATGGAAGTTTGGAACTCCGCCGAGCGTTCTTTTGCCGAAACCGGAGGAGATAGATCCCAGATGATTTATGATCGGCCATATGAAATGACCTGAAGGAGCGATCGTTTTTGTGCCGATTAGAATCTGACGCGTAATAGGATCCTGAACTCTTTTTCTTGCCACTTCAGTTCTTGACGATTCAACGCCGTTTACTTCAACTACCTCGGCGGTTATTTCGTAAATTCCGTTTGAACCGCTCTGCTTTGTTTCGGTCGTTCCCTCATACAATGAATCGGTATAAACCCTTTTTGTATCAAAGGGAATGATCTCAGAATACTTGACCTGATATCGGGTCTGCACTTTAAGCTCGCAGAAAGGTTTGCCTACAGTAAGCGTATCGCCGGTATTTACCGAGTTTATATTGTTCAGATTGTTAAGAAGCGCAAGAACGGGAACGCTTATACCATACATTTCGGCAATGCTTTCAGGCGTTTCGTTTTTGGATACCTTATGAACAGACGGGTTGCTTGATGTTTTGAAAAGCGCAAGAAGATCTGAATATGACCGTTCGTAATTTTTCGGATAAGTATCTCTTACGACCTCTATGCTGTTGAGTATCTCATACGTTTCGTTTCTTTCGCCCGAAAGATACCACGACGCAATCTCTTCGAGAAGTCTTGAAAAATCGTTTTCGTTTTTTGATGTTCCCAGAAGCTGACCGTCAAAGAAAAAACCGTATGACTGGCCGATATATTCCTGAAAGCTGTTGTAGAGCGTTTCTTCTATCTTGCCTGTATCCGTGAGCTCGTCTTTTTCTATAATAACAAAACTCAGCGTCGGTATCGACTCCATTATATATTCGTTTTCTTCGGAAGAAGCGTATATGCGGTTTTCAACGGATGCACGGATATCGTCAAACGTTTGCTGATCCTGCACAAAGGCTACATGTTCATCACCGATGCGCACTTCGAGAGCCACAGAATAAACGCTTGCAGCCCATGATGAAAAAACAATAACGAATATTCCCGCCGCAGGGATCACGACCGGCAAAACCGTTTTGAGAATGCCAAGCAGCACAAGCCCCGCTACTTTCAGAACATGACCGATGATAAATACGGTGCGGTATAAAAAACTTGTGTGCTGAAGATGCGAATATTTGAGTTCTACCGTGAAAGCGGAGTTTTCGGGAAGCGCTTTCAGAACAAAGTAATCCCTGAGCGAGCGCAGCTTTTCCGCAAATTTATCAAGCTTCAGTCTTTTTGACAGACGCCTTAAAAACTTTGCGAAAGGAGAGCGTTTTTTTCGCTTTTTTTCAGGTTTTTTCTCCAAGGCAGACCTTCTTACGGAAGTTGTCCATTCCTGTCTGCCTGCCGGAGTGTATATGTTACGGGGCATTTAAATCTCCTGAATAATACCGTTTCAGTCAAAAACGGGTATATATTCATCTTTTTTGTGTGTTTTTTTCGGGTGTTTTTTTCTGTAAGAACGATGTATGAAATATATGCAGACGCATATCGCAGCTGCAAAAATAGTATTTATGATCAAAGAAAATACGAACGGCAATACCATAAACTCCGTTTCAAACGACTCATGAAAATACTGAGGCGCAAGATAACGCGGGAAGTAGTCGGAGTTAAAGACCATATCTGTCGTCTGTTCGATAAACGGTATCGGAAATCCGAAACGCATACCGTAAACATCTTTGTATGTTTCAAGCCAGACAGGGCAGACAGCGCTTACGGCTGTGATCGCAAAACCGATAACGAGAGAAAAAACGATTATAAGTATTATGGCTGTTTTTTTCATTCTTCTGCTCCTGCTTTCAGCTTTTCCGCCTGGTCTGTAGTGATAAGCGCGTCGATAAGCTCGTCAAGATCGCCGTCCATTATCTGCAGTATCTTATAGAGCGTAAGACCTATTCTGTGATCCGTCACACGTCCCTGCGGAAAGTTATATGTTCTTATTCTTTCGCTTCTGTCGCCCGTTCCTACCTGAAGACGGCGGTCTGATGCGATTTTGGCATTCTGTTCGGCAAGCATGCTTTCATAAATTCGGGAACGGAGAATTTTCATAGCCCGCTCACGGTTTTTAAACTGGCTTCTTTCGTCCTGACAGTCTACGACCGTGTTTGTGGGAACATGGATTATGCGTATTGCGCTTTCGGTTTTATTTACGTGCTGTCCGCCCGCGCCTCCCGAACGGTGAGTTTCTATTATAAGGTCTGCGGGATTTATTTCTACCTCAACCTCATCTGCCTCGGGCAATACAGCAACGGTAACGGTGGATGTGTGTATCCTGCCCTGAGACTCGGTTTCGGGAACTCTCTGAACGCGATGGACGCCGCTTTCGAATTTAAGACGGCTGTATGCCCCTTCGCCTTCTATGGAGAACGTGATCTCCTTTATACCGCCGAGCTCCGTTTCGTTTACCGAGAGAACTTCGGTTTTATAACCTTTTTTCTCGGCGTACATAGAATACATTCTGTAAAGAGAGTTTGCGAAAAGCGCCGCTTCCTCTCCGCCCGCACCGCCGCGTATTTCAACAATAACGTTTTTGTCGTCGTTCGGATCTTTCGGCAGAAGAAGGATCTTTATTTCGTTTTCGAGCTCTTCTATACGTTCTTTGCCCGTCCTGTATTCCTCTTCGACTATCTCACGAAAATCGGGTTCTAGCGTTTCATCCATAAGCTCTCTCGCCTCTTCAACATTGCGTTTGGCGGTAAGAAGCTCATGGTATTTTTCAACTATCGGAGAGAGGTTTTTATGCTCTCTCATATATTTTTTATACTGTTCCTGATCCGTTATTACATCAGGATCGGTAAGCTTTTCGTTTACCGTATCAAGTCTTTCGCTTATACTTTTCAGTTTATCTAACATACTGACACTATCCCATAATATCTTATTATATATTATAACAGATTTATACTGTTTTGTAAAGTATAAAATGTGTCTAAATCCATAATTTTAATAAATTATATACAATATTACCGCAATTTGCTGTTGACAGATCTTCTTCATTGTGCTATAATCATCGCAAATCGAATAATCCTTCGGGGCAGGGCGCAATTCCCTGACCGGTGGTAAAGCCCACTAACCTGTTTATCAGGCCGAAACGGTGAAATTCCGTTGCCGACGGTACAGTCCGGATGAGAGAAGATATTCATGCTTATGCGTGATTTCAAAAAAAACCAGTTCCCGGATTATTCGGGAACTTTTTTTCGGAGGTTTTTTATGAACATTGCAAAAGAACACATTCTGCTTGCCGTAATTGCGGCCGTTGCTGCCGTTGCGGTCATAATACTTGCCGTTATTCTGAAATCAAAGCGGCGCACGGGCAGACCAAGCACAAAAAAAATAGCGACGCTCGCTGTAATGTCTGCTATGAGCATCGTTTTGATGGTACTTATAAGGATCCCGTTTCCCACAGCTCCGTTCCTTGAATACGACCCTGCGGATATACCCATTCTTATTTCAACCTTTCTTTTCGGACCGTGGTGGGGACTGCTTATGACAGCCGTTGTAAGTATTATTCAGGGTATCACGGTAAGCGCGTCAAGCGGTATCATAGGAATAATAATGCATTTTGCCGCAACGGGCGGATTTGTGCTTGCGGCAGGCCTTATATACACAAAAGGTAAAAGCCTTAAACGCGCAATTGCAGCGCTTATAGTCGGCGCACTTGTTCAGACCGCTCTGATGGTGCTTATGAACCTTGTTTTTACGCCGCTTTTTATGAAAACAGATATAGAGATAGTTGTTGCAATGCTTATTCCGACGATCATACCTTTCAACCTTATAAAAGCCGGAGTAAACGCAATAATAACGTTTATTGTGTATAAATTTGTATCAAGAAGCGTTTCGGCGCTGTTTGACTGAGTTCAGTCTTTCAGTATCGGCACATAATCTGCCGATGCCGCGGAAAGTTCCTGACAAAAGCCGTCAAAGCCGAGGTTCATGAATTCGTGTTTTGCGGTATTATATTCTTTTCTTGTAAGTTTTCTGTTTATTTCGGGGAAATTATCGCTTGAAACATCGCCTGCGGGGATATACTGCCCCATCAGGCTCACATATATGCCCTCCGGCAGATTTTCTCTGATAAAACGAAGCGTTTTTACAGACTGCAACGGCATCGACGGCAAAACAAGATGACGGACGATTACCCCTTTTTTCATCAGTCCGTTTTCTTCTCTGACATTCCCCGTCTGCCTGTACATTTCGTTTATCGCCGCAACGGCATATTCGGCGTAATTGCTTACCCCGGAGTATTTCATGGCTTTTTCATCCGATATATACTTGAAATCGGGCAGATATATGTCTATAAGCCCTTCCATTTCGCGAAGAGTTTCAACTCTTTCGTAACCGCCCGAATTCCAGACCACCGGGATTTCAGGCTTTGCCATAAGGAGTGCGTTTTTAACGCTCGGCGCAAAATGGACGGGGTTTACAAGATTTATGTTTTCCGCCCCGTCATTCTGAAGTGATAGAATAATGTCGCAAAGTTCACTGTCGGAAACCTCTTTTCCGACATTTTTTCTGCTTATCTCTGAATTCTGGCAAAAAACGCATCTCATCGTGCAGCCTGAGAAAAATATAGTTCCCGATCCGTTTTTACCGCTTATCACAGGCTCTTCCCAGAAATGCTTTGCTGCGCGTGTAACGCTTGCCTTTGCGCCGCAAAGGCAAAAACCGTGCGTTTTATTTCTGTCAACGCCGCACTGTCTCGGGCAGAGATCGCACTTACTGTAAGTCATATTATTCCCTTAAATATCAGCGTCACCGAAATACGGTGACGCTGAGTTTTTTTATCACGTTGCTCTCTGAGGACGTTTTTCGATTTTCATCGTATTTTTCTTGATAAAATCGATAAGCTCGTCGACCTGCATAAAGGCAAGACCTGTAACCGTGTCTGCTGCGCCGTAATACATCGCAATTCTGCCTGTCGCAGCGTCTGTAAGCGTTGCGCACGGGAAAACTACATTGGGAACGTCGCCGACACATTCATAGATCTCCTGCGGAGAGATAATATACGGATCTGTTCTGTAAAGAACTTTCCACGGCTCGTTTATATCGAGAAGAGCGGCGCCGGCATGGTAAACAAAGCCGTTGCAGCTCTGCAGAACGCCGTGGTAAATGAGCAGCCAGCCTTCGGTAGTTTCGATAGGCGCAGGGCCCGGACCGATCTTTCTTGACTGCCATGAACCGCAGGGTTCCATGATATGGCGGTGTTTGCCCCAGTAAATAAGATCTTTGCTGCGGCTTACAAAAATATCGCCGAAAGCGGTATGACCGGTATCGCTCGGACGTGAAAGCATATAGTATTCGCCGTTTATCTTTCTCGGGAAAAGCACGCCGTTTCTGTTGTAGGGCAGGAATGCGTTTTCGAGCTGATAGAATTTTTCGAAATCAAATGTATATGCAAGACCGATCGTAGGACCGTGATAGCCGTTGCACCAGATAATGTAATATCTGTCTTCAATCCACACAACGCGGGGGTCGTATGCGTATACGAATTCGCCAACGTCAGGATCGTCACATATCATTTTTATGGGTGTGGGATTGATATTCCAATGTATTCCGTCATCTGAAAAGCCCGCGTGGATACGCATGTAGCGACCTGTATTGTCGCAGCGGAAAACACCCGCAAAGCCGCCCTTGAACGGAACAACTGCAGAGTTGAAAATACTGTTTGAATCGGGCAGAAGGTCACGCGGGATCACGGGATTGCCGGAATAGCGCCAAAGCACCTTGTTGCATCCTGCCGGTTTATCCTCCCAGGGGATGTTGGGCAGATCAGGACCGATAATGGTAGGCATAAACAAATCTCCTTTAAATTGAGTTATATACGGTTTTGTAAGAAAAAACTTCTGTTTTTACTATTTTATTATACTATAACTAACGATAAACTGTCAATATACTTTCGTACGCATAACCCGATTTTCCGCTTAGCTCAACAAAACGGCAAACGATCAGTTATGGAAGCGGTCGTTCAGATTATTGAGAGTTTCATACATTGAGATTACATAAGTTTCCGCAGCTTCGTAGATCGCGCTCCTATATGACTCAACAGTTGTTGCAACGCCGCCGTTGGGTATCTGGTCAAACATAGTGCTCATACCGTGATGATGGTCGTGATAAAGGGTGTGCGGACCCGTGGTAAGTTCATACATAAACTCAGAATCGCGTCTGTCTGTAAAATAATATCTTGTAAGATAGTCTATGATCGATTCCTTGGTTTCATATCCCTCAAAAGGTTCAAAAAGTCCGTCAAGAACAAGCGCGGTAGCTTCCGCATCCTTTGTTGTCAGAGGCACGCATACCGTATAGGCGCCGCTTGCGTACGATGTTCTGTAATCAGACGGATCCTTAGCGTTAGGTCCGAGAGGGATAGGTACAACGCCGAGATTTTCAAGATGGAATGCAAGTGAGTTTGTGGTGGCAAAAAGCTGGTTGGTATTTGTATAATGCATTACGGCGCCGCCGGCGGCAAAGAGGTCGGGTTTATAGTAATCGCTGACATATGAGGCAAACGAGCCGTAAAACCAGTCATAGCATCTGTTATACGCGTCTATCGCGGTCGGAGTAAAATATCCGAGTTCATATGAACCGTCATCCTTGAACGTTACAAAGGTATTGCCGTTGCAAAGCGCAACATCGCGCGAAAAACCGCCAAATCCGGACATGA
>JAEEGL011446507.1_pt1 | contig 34787 bp, 26 predicted proteins | sample 9134231 | NCBI WGS metagenome assembly JAEEGL01 (sample SAMN16246548, study PRJNA631951) | gut metagenome | biome: gut microbiome; feature: rumen; material: fiber-attached | host: Bos | place: Iran: Karaj | collected 2018-10
ACTCTTTACAGTACCGTCAATAACAATTGTGGTGCCGCTCTTAGCCTTGCTGATAGCAGAAGAAAGAGATGTTCCACCATTCTTAACTGTAATAGTGCTGCCACTTGTGCTTCCTGAACCGGAGCTACTTCCTGAACCGCTACCAGAACCAGAGCTACCAGATCCAGAGCTGCTTCCTGAGCCATTTGAACAGGCCTCGAACTTGAACTGCTGACAGGCAAGTCCGTTATATTCCCATGTAGAAATATTTCCACCAGCTGCTTTTGACCAGTTATATACATCAACTGCCTGCTTGTTAGAGCTGCACTTGGTCTGAAGTGCAACAACTCCGCTTGAAATCATAACTACCTTAAAGGTCTGTGAATCTCTGCCATTTGCAGGCCAGATCTGGATATTGGTGCCGTTTGCTGAACTTCCCCCGTTTACGTCAAGCATACGGCCACCAGCCATACCACTTTTAATTGTGATATAGTTGCTGCCAAGGTTTGTGACATACCACTTCTGACATGCATTGCCATTTCCTGTGTACTGCTGTACATTGGCACCGTTTGTGTCGGAAGCATTAGCAACATCAACATACATCTGGCTGTTGATGTTCTTAATGTAATACCATCCGTCTGAGATGATATTAGATGCAGCTTCTGCCTTTGGAGCTGTGGTTGCTATGGCAGAAGAAGCCACTATCACAGAAGCTGTTGTGATAGCGATAACAACCTTTTTGATCATTTTTTTGAACATACCTTCTAGTCCTCCCTTATTAAGTTAAGTATAGTTTTGCCTCCCTAAGCTAAAACATGAGAAAATCATAACACGCATGAATACTGGATGTAAACGCTTTCATAAATGTGAAAATGTATGAAAATGCGCTCTTTCTTTTGGTGAAAATTACAATAAACGTAATAATTGGGAATAAAATATAATCTACCTTTGAATTCGGGATATATTTAAACTACAATGAAAGTATCTTGGATTTGAGTTACACGTATAAAAAGATATAAAAAATAAACAAGAATAAACAAGAGAATGTGAGGAATAGAGGACATGAAAATAAGAAGATTGGGTGGCTTACTGGCGGGACTTACACTAGGTGTCTGCGGCCTGGTATTAAATCCTGTGAAGTCTGAGGCAACAGAAGGGCTATCAACCTCCTACGCGGATATTTCTGAGGAAACAAGTATTCAGCAGAGTACAGATATAACGAGCTCAACTGGCGACATGGAAGAGGAAGAAAAGGTTGTTATTCCCCAGAATAATGTGATTAATTCAAATGGCAAGCAGGTAAAGTCGACTGTAGCTGGCAACTATTATGCCTGGTCTGTTCCTGGATTTGCTGTTATAACCCCTGAGTACGAGCTTCAAAAACAAGCTAATTTTATGGTACTTGAGTATTTCTTTGTGACAACATGGGACATAGATGCAAGGACAGCTCCTGCAGCTATCGACACCATGAGTATTGTGGCACAGTCAGAAGAAGCTACTCTTGGAGCATCTTTTCAGATGACAGTCAGCAGACTCTTTTCCACTAAGGTATATCCAATGGTCAATGAAGAGATGAAGGTTGAAACAATGATTGAAATACCTGCAGATTTCAAGGAAGAAGGAGCCTCTTATGCTGTAATATGTGTAAGAAGTGGCGGTGTATATGAAATCCTGCCTGATCTGGATGAGGATCCTGCTACTATAACATTCACTGCCCATGCAGGAACCGGAGCATACGGAATCCTAAGATACAGGGATTAAATACCAAGATTTTAAGGCATCATCACAATTGTGGTGATGCCTTTTATTTGTTATAATTAAAATGTTAAGAAAAACTTAAAATTCATATGAGGGGAAAAGTATGATTAAAAGTGTCAAGAAAGCTTTACTTTCTGCAGCAGCGCTTCTGGGGGCAGTAGCGTTTCTGTCTTTATCACCTGTAGCTGAGACTACAGTCAGTGCCAGAGGCCCGGAAATTGCCATGGGAGTTGATGTAGCTAAATATCAGGGCGCGATCAACTGGCAGCAGGTCAAGAATTCCGGCGTTAAATTCGCCATGATCAGAGTTGGAACAACTAAAAAGGGAATGGATGAGCAATTCATCAATAATATAAATGGTGCCAATGCAGCTGGCATCAGGACAGGTATATATATCTATTCATATGCCACAAATCCTGAACAGGCTGCAGCAGAGGCCAATCAGGTTCTCGCATGGATTGCGCCATATACAGTATCATTTCCTGTAGCAATTGATATTGAGGATTCATGTCAGAAGGGACTCAATCCAGCCCAGCTTCAGGCTATTGCAGATACATTCTGCGGCATCATGTATGCTAATGGTTATGAGCCAATGGTTTATGCCAGCAAGAACTGGTTCATGGGCAGAATGCCTGTTGTATCTGCACCTAAGTGGGTGGCTCAGTATAGCAGTGCATGCGAATATCCAGGAGATTATGCTATGTGGCAGTCTACAAGCCATGGACAGGTTGCAGGTATCCCTGGAAGAGTAGATATAGATCATCTTTATTCAGATTACTTTAGCCGTTTGATCCCAGAGGGATTTAATAGCTATGGTGGGAATATATATTATTACCACAATTATAGAAAGCTCTATGGCTGGCTTAACCTTTCAAATGGAAGATATCATGCAGATGCCGCAACGGGTATCATAAATGCAGGATGGTTCCAGGATGAATCAGGAATCTATTATCTTGATCCGACTCAGGGCGGACTTGCCAAGGTTGGCTTTGCTGATATTGCAGGGGCAAGATATTTCTTTGACGCAAACGGTGTAAGACGCACTGGTCTTATAGATGTTGGCGGCGCACTGGTTTACGCCAATGCAGATGGTGTCTGCCAGAAGGGCCTTATTCCTCTTGAGGATGGTGTTCACTATTTTGATGATCAGTATTTAATGCACGTGGGACTTACTCAGGTTGGAAATAAGCTTTATTACTTTAATGAAAAGGGTGTAATGCAGACCGGAATGCTTGCCTTTGAAGTTGGAAAGTTCATGTTTGGCGCAGATGGTGCTGCTATTTCTGGCTGGTTTTCCAATGAACTTGGACAGAGATTTTATTTTGGACAGGATTTCAGGGCTTATGTAGGCCTTCAGCAGATTGATAAAGATGTATACCTTTTTGGCAATGACGGAGTAATGTTCACAGGCTGGACAGGTGATGTTGGTGCCAGATATTATTTCGGCGCAGATGGCAAGATGGTAAAAGGCTGGAATGCAATAGACGGAAGAGCTTTCTACTTTGGGGCTGATGGACTTATGGCTACAGGGCTGGCTCCACTTAAGGACGGAGTTTACTTCCTTGATCCTACAGATGGACACATGGTTGTAGGCTGGGTTCAGCTTCCTGATGGATGGAGATACTTTGATGCCAACAACGGCAAGATGCTTGCAGGCGTAACTGCTGTTCTGGATAATGTTGAGTGTACTTTTGACAAGAGTGGTCTTTTGGCAGCTCCAGCTGGCTGGGTTCCAGGAACGCCTGCTCCTGTAGATCCTGCAGTAGTCGCAGCAGCTCAGACTCCGGCAGCACCTGCTACTCCACAGTAATAGAAACAGATACATAAACAGATACATCAAGGACCTGCGGGGGAAAATACCTTCGCAGGTTTTTTGCGCGCATTTTTTTCTTTTAACACCTATATCATTAGTATAAACAAGACAATTATGTTACAATGTAACGGCATGGGTTCAGAAACCCGTATTATCATGAAAGAGGTATGAACAATGGATTTTCAAAGTGCACAGGAGAAACTAGCTAAATATGGCCAGGAGCATGTACTTAAGTATTATGATGAACTTTCTGATACTGAGAAAGAAGAGCTTCTTGCCCAGATAGAGGATACAGACTTTGCAGTTTTAGAGAACTGCAAGAATCTTGGAAAGAGTGAGGGAAGAGGACAGTTTGCACCTCTTGCTGCAATGCAGGTTTCCGAGATTAAGGAAAGAGAAGAAGAGTTTAGAAAGATTGGCGTTGAGACAATTAAGGCTGGTAAGGTGGCAGCAGTCCTTCTTGCAGGCGGAATGGGAACCAGACTTGGTTCTGACAACCCAAAGGGTATGTATGATATTGGTCTTACCAAGCCAGTTTATATTTTCCAGAGAATAATCGAGAACCTTCAGGATACAGTAGCTCAGGCAGGTGGCGCCTTCATTCATCTTTTCATCATGACTAGTGAAAAGAATAATGATGCTACAGTAAACTTCCTCAAGGAGCACAATTTCTTTGGATATCCAGAGGATAAGGTTACTTTCTTCAAGCAGGATATGGCCCCAGCTTCCGATTACAATGGTAAGGTTTATATGGAAGGCAAGGGCAGAATTTCCACATCTCCTAATGGTAATGCTGGATGGTATTCATCAATGCTCAAGGTTGGACTTAGAGATGTTCTGTTAAAAGAGGGAATCGAGTGGATCGATATTTTTGCTGTTGATAATGTCCTTCAGAGAATCGCAGATCCTTGCTTTGTTGGTGCAACAGTTAATGCAGGTGTTTCATGCGGCGCCAAGGTTGTTAGAAAGAATGCTCCAGATGAGAAGGTTGGCGTAATGTGTCTTGAGGATGGAAGACCTTCTATCGTTGAGTATTACGAGCTTTCACAGGAGATGATGGATGCCAAGGATGAAAACGGTGATCCTGCTTACAACTATGGAGTTATCCTTAACTATCTCTTTAACGAGAAGGCGCTGTTTGATATAGCACAGAAGACTCTTCCTCTGCATGTTGTTGAGAAGAAGATTCCTTATATTGATGAAAATGCAAATCTTATCAAGCCAGAAGCTCCAAACGGATGCAAGTTCGAGCAGCTTGTTCTTGATATGATCCATGAGCTTGATACATGTCTTCCTTATGAGGTTGTAAGAGAACATGAATTTGCTCCTATCAAGAATAAAGAAGGCGTTGATTCTGTAGAGTCAGCTAGAGAGCTTTGCAAGCTTAATGGAATTGAGCTGTAATGCAATTTGTTGAGGAATGTGCGAATTTGTTACTGGAGCGAGCTGTTAGCAAGTGAATGGAACAATCTAACATTCTGACAGGTGTTCCTAACATAAGAGTGTTGTAATTAGTGACGCCTATCAATACAATTAAACCATAGTAAACAAAAAACTTGGTGATACATAACAGAAAAGAGGTTGAATATGGCTATTCTTGTAACAGGTGGAGCAGGATATATTGGATCACATACTGTAGTAGAGCTTCAGAATGCAGGCTATGATGTGGTCGTTATGGATAACCTTGCTAATGCTAGTGAGAAGGTTATCGGAAGAGTTGAGGCCCTCACAGGCAAAAAGGTACCTTTCTACAAGGTAGATATAAGAGATAGAGAAGGTCTTGAGAAGATCTTTACTAGTGAGAAGATTGACAGCGTAATCCATTTTGCGGGACTTAAGGCTGTAGGCGAGTCAGTACAGAAGCCTTGGGAATACTATGAGAACAACATTGCAGGAACTCTTACATTAGTTGATGTAATGAGACAGCATGGCTGCAAGAACATTATTTTCTCATCTTCTGCAACTGTATACGGTAATCCTGCATTTATTCCAATCACAGAGGAGTGCCCTAAGGGAACATGCACAAACCCTTATGGTTGGACCAAGTCAATGCTGGAGCAGGTTCTCACAGATATCCAGAAGGCTGACCCAGAATGGAATGTAGTTCTTCTTAGATACTTTAATCCTATTGGAGCACATAAGAGTGGAACAATTGGCGAGAATCCAAATGGAATTCCTAACAACCTTATGCCTTATATTACACAGGTTGCAGTTGGCAAGCTTCCACAGCTCAATGTATTTGGTAATGACTACGATACACATGATGGCACAGGAGTAAGAGATTACATCCATGTAGTAGATCTTGCACTTGGCCATGTTAAGGCTCTTAAGAAGCTTGAGCCAGGCAGCGGACTTAATATATACAACCTTGGAACAGGTGTTGGATACAGCGTACTTGATATTGTCAAGAATTTCGAGGAAGCTACAGGCGTCAAGATTCCTTATGTGATCAAGGAGAGAAGACCTGGAGATATCGCAACATGCTACTCTAATGCAGATAAGGCAGAGAGAGAACTTGGCTGGAAGGCAGAGAATGGAATCAAGGAAATGTGCGCTGATTCCTGGAGATGGCAGAGCCAGAATCCTAACGGATATGAAGAGTAATATAGTATAAACCATTATTATGGGAATAGGATTAGCTATCCTTGACAAAATGTCGGGGATAGCTAATTATTGTTATGGCGTATGACTTATTGTTATTTATTTAGCGTGGGGGATTTGGGGAAATCTGAAATAAGATAATAGAGGTGAAATATGTACCAGATTGAATGTGATACCCACACACACACTTTATATTCAAGACATGCTTATTCAACTATAGAAGAAAATATCAGGGCAGCCAAAGAGAAAGGAATCAAGCTCCTTGCCAGCACTGATCATTTTAGCGATATGTTGTTTGGCGATTATGAGAATGTTAAAAATTATCAGTATCTCTTTTGCTCAAGTAACTGGCCAAGAGTATGGAATGATGTTACTCTTCTTCGAGGTGTTGAAGCAGATATTGTAGATATGGATGGGAATCTTTTTGGACATGACATTATTATCAGCAAGTCTGTAACTGGTGATGTTTATGATCCTGAGAAGAGACTTCTTGATATGGTGTGTGAGAGAATTGATTTTGTCATAGCTTCAGTACATGCCAAGAGACATACAATTGGAAAGAGTATTTCAGAGAATACTAATATGTATATAAAGGCTATGGAGAATCCCAAGGTTTTCTTTATTGGACACATAGGAAGAGCCGGAGTGCCTTTTGATATGGATGAAGTCCTTAGAGTTGCCAAGGAACTTAAAAAGCCAATAGAGATAAATGAGCATAGCTTTTTCTGGGAGGGGCATCATCAGTCGGTTTGCAGAGATGTTGCCATGAGGTGTGCTGAGCTTGGAGTGTCCGTCTGTGTTAATACAGATGCTCATATGTCTCCGGAAATTGGAGAAACTATGCGAGTTCAGAAAATGTTTGAGGAAATAGGTTTTCCACAGGAGCTTATTATAAATAGAACCAAAGAGAGCTTTTTAAAGGGGCTGTCTGATTGCGGTATAGAGATTACATTATAAAGAGAAGTATTTAAGGGGATCAGAATGTTTAGACTTTGGGTTAAGCTGATAGATGATAATCATCTAATAAAGGATACAGTCATTTGTGATGATACTATGGATACCAGGACTCACAAGGTGATGAACGCTATAGAAAAAGCGTGCTATGAGCTTGATCTGTCCAAACCTATATGGCTAGATACAACAGTCAGGGACTTCCAAAGGCACTCAAAATGCCGCTTTACAAGGGATGCCTTTATAGAGCAGGTTCCCTTTGATTATATGGAAATACAGGTGATTGAAGAGGAATACTGATACATAACCGGCTAATTATAAAAAGATATTATATTTTTATAATAATTAAAACACAATTCCGTCACAGAATCTTTTTATACTAGAGCCATAATCCAAATAAAGGAAGAAGGTAGTTATCATGTATGAAGATGACAAAATGGAACAGGGTGGTGTAAATAGTAATTCCAATTTGAATTCAACAGATAATGCGAATTCAGCGAATGAGCATAGTTCTTATGGAAGTGAACAGGCAAAGAGCAACAATACCTATTCGTATAATCCTTATTCCTATGCTAGTGGACAGCAGAATCCAAGTCCTTTCAGTGGTTATGGGAATAGCAGTTATAGTGGCGGTTATAACAATGCAGGAGCTGGTACAGGCAGTAACAACAGTGGTGTGAACAACTACGGTGGTTACAATGCTGGCAATAACAACTATGCATACAATAACCAGTCTAGTGCCCACACCTATGGTACATATCAGTATGGTACAAATACCTCTGAGATTCCAACACAGGCTCCTAAAAAGAAAAACACCGGAGCAATTGTAGTTGCAGCTATTGCGATATTTGCACTTTTGGTTGGAGGAATCGGTGCCTCATATTTTGCTATTGCAAATAAGTCTGCAAAGACAGAGATGGAAATGACTCAGGAAACAACACAGGCTGAGTCAGAGCAGGTAGCTGAAGCGCAGACACAGGAAAGCGTCAAGACTACAACAGTTTCAGCTCAGACCAGTACAGTTGTAACTGATGTAACTGCGGTTGTTTCTGAGGTGATGCCAGCTATGGTCATTATCCACAACAACTATACAGCATCAGCTAGTTATTTTGGATATGTACAAGAGCAGGAAGCTACTGCATCTGGTAGTGGTATCATCGTAGGCCAGAACGATACTGAACTTCTTATAGCAACCAATTATCACGTAATTGAGGGCGCTGATACATTGGAAGTTATTTTTTCAGATGATGCTACAGTCGAGGCTGTAGTAAAGGGAACTAATTCTGACATGGACCTGGCAGTTATCGCTGTAATGCTGGATGATCTTTCAGATGAAACAAAGAGTGCGATCAAGGTTGCAACTCTTGGAGATAGTGATCAGCTTGTCCTTGGAGAGCCTGCCATAGCAATTGGTAATGCTCTTGGATATGGCCAGTCAGTTACAACAGGCGTTATTTCAGCCCTTAACAGACAGGTTGAGCTTGATGATGGTAGCACAAGAGAATTTATTCAGACAGATGCAGCTATCAATCCTGGTAACTCAGGTGGAGCACTTCTTAATGTTCAGGGCGAGGTAATTGGTATCAATTCAAATAAGATTGGTGGGGACACTGTAGAAGGTATGGGATATGCTATTCCTATTTCAGCTGCCAAGCCAATCATTGAACAGCTTATGAATGAAGAAACCAAGATTAAACTCTCAGATGAGGAGAGAGGTTACATTGGAATCTCAGGAGTAAGTGTTACTTCAGATGTTTCATCTATCTATGGACTGCCACTTGGCGTTTATGTAGCAGATGTTACATCAGGTGGCGGAGCTGAGGCCGCTGGAATCCAGAAGGGTGATGTTATTGTCGCTTTTGATGGAGCTGAGATCGCTTCTATGGATGATCTTCAGACTAGACTTCAGTACTACGCTATTGGAACAACTGTAAAAGTTACAGTAATGAGACAGAATGGTTCAGAGTATACAGAATATACTTATGATGTTACACTAGGAGGTGCAACAAACACTAGTGGAAATGGTGGAAGCGGTTCTGCAGATGGAACAGGCCAGGGACAGTATGATGGTCATCAGGTTCCAGCCAAGCCAGAGGACAAGAATAACAATGGCCAGAGCGAAGGCGGACACTAACTAATTAGTCAAATCTTAGAACTTAATGGTTGCTATGGGTGACGAGGAGCCATCCATAGCATTTTTTATTGAATAGGAAATTGCTTTCCTATTCAATAAAAAACGCTCCGCTGTGGATGCGCACTCGCGCGATAGGTAAATGTTGCATAAATGCAACCGCGCTCGGCGCGAGAATGTCGCAAGCGACATTCTTTCTTGCATCACAGGAAGTTGCGCCGCAGTAGATGCACTTTTTATATCATATCAATATGAGGAAAATTTATGAGAAACGATGATTTTGATTTCAGAGAAGTTACAGACGACGAGAAAGTAGACATTCAGGATACACCTGTTGATGTTGTGGATAACACAACTGGTGATACTGTCTCTGATGATGCCAGGAAAAATGAAGCAGGTGATAACAAGCCATCAGATAATGACAGTAAGCCTGAATATGAGGATGTCTGCTTTGTCTGCAGACGCCCTGAGAGTAAGGCTGGCAAGATGTTCCATCTTCCCAATAATATCTGTGTATGCGATGATTGCATGCACAAGACTATGGATGCTGTGAGCCAGTTCGACTATCAGAATATGCTTAACAATCCTAATCTCATGAATGAGCTCAACAAGAACTCTGGAATGCCAAACATGGGCTTCTTCAACATGGGTGATTTCCAGAATAATGGTTTTAATATGGGTGGTGGCATTCCAAATTCCCAGAAGATAAAGAAAAAGAGCGAGGCTTCTTCCAAGCCGGCTATTGATATAAAGAATATTCCAGCGCCACACAAGATCAAGGCTAAGCTTGATGAGTATGTAATTGGTCAGGATCAGGCTAAAAAAGTAATGTCTGTTGCGGTTTACAATCACTACAAGCGAGTAGCAACAGATACTATGGATGAAATAGAAATAGAGAAGTCCAATATTCTGCTTCTGGGACCAACAGGAAGTGGTAAGACATATCTTGTTAAGACCCTTGCAAAGCTTCTTGATGTGCCGCTTGCTATTGCTGATGCAACATCTCTGACTGAGGCAGGATATATTGGTGATGACATTGAAAGCGTAGTTAGTAAGCTCCTTGCAGCAGCCGGTAATGATGTTGAGAAAACTGAGCATGGAATTATCTTTATCGATGAGATAGACAAGATTGCCAAAAAGAAAAACACAACATCAAGGGATGTAAGTGGAGAATCTGTTCAGCAGGGAATGTTAAAGCTTCTTGAGGGCTCTAACGTTGAGGTTCCAGTTGGCGCAGGCAGCAAGAATGCAATGGTGCCACTTGCAACAGTTAATACCAGAAATATTCTCTTTATCTGTGGAGGTGCATTCCCGGATCTTGAAGAGATTATAACTCAGAGACTTAATAAGCAGACTTCAATTGGATTTGATGCAGATCTCAAGGATAAGTATGAGGACGATCCCAACCTTCTTTCAAAGGTTACAGTAGAGGATCTAAAGAAGTTTGGTATGATCCCAGAATTTCTTGGTCGTCTTCCAATTATATGTTCACTTCAGGCTCTTACTAAGGATATGCTTGTAAAGATCCTGAAAGAGCCCAAGAATGCTATTCTCAAGCAGTATCAGAAGCTTCTGGCTCTTGACGAAGTTGACCTTGAATTTGATGATAGTGCTCTCGAAGCCATAGCAGAGAAGGCCATGGAAAAAGATACTGGAGCACGAGCTCTTCGCGCCATCATCGAGGAATTTATGCTCGACATCATGTACGAGATACCCAAGGATGAGAATATTGGCCGTGTCACAATAACCCGCGACTACATCGAAGGCAAGTCATCACCTCTCATCGAGATCCGTGGCGACCTTGTACCCAAGATCCCGCAGTTCAACGTAGAGCAGGCCACCAACACCTAACCCGCCAGCGCCCATCCACGCCCGCACAGCGAGCGTATATAACAATAAAGAGATCAGTTCTCCAAGCTAGCTTGTGAGACTGATCTCTTTTTGTTATTAAGGTGCTACGCACCTGTATGGCATTTTCAATTATGTAGAACTTTGTCCGCCCTGCAAGTTTTGGCCTTCCGAGGGCGTATTAAAAGAAAGTGTGCGCGAACATTTGAGAAATGTTTCATTTGCCAGTGACGAGCAGGCAAAAATACTGCGCAGATAAAAGGGCCGTCGGACACTCAGACATGTTGAGCCATGGACAGGAACCCCAGACAGAAATTTTGAAGCTCATGAACTAACCCTCCACTCACAAAGGCGAAAAAAATCTCTTACATGAGCGGGAGGTAGTTTTTTGCGCACTGGGCGCCTTAGTATACGCTCCGGGCTGGGTGATCAGTAGATGATGCGGGTGCCGGCTTTGCCCTTGAGGGCGTCGGAGACAGATACGAGGGAGGTGATGACTACCTCGCCTTCGTGGTTGGCTTCGAGGAATTCGATGGCTGCTTCAATTTTGGGAAGCATATCGGTTTCGCCAAATTCTCCGGCTTCAATGTATTTTTTGGCTTCGGAAATGGTCATCTGAGGGATTTCTTCCTGAGTTTCCTGGCCGAAGTTTTTGTATACGAATGGGACAGAAGTCAGGATTATGAGCTTGTCGGACTTAAGATCTGCTGCAAGCTTGCCTGCTATTGCATCCTTCTCAATTACGGCAGAAGCACCCTTGAGAACATGACCCTGCTGTATAACCGGAATACCGCCTCCGCCACAGGCAATAACAATCTGACCTGCATCGACTAATGCCCTGATAGCATCGATTTCAACTATGTCTATTGGCTTGGGAGCTGCTACAATTTTTCTATAGCCCTTTCCAGGATCTTCTTTTACAAAATTTCCCTTCTTGACCTCATTATCTGCATCTTCCTTGGACATGTAACGACCAATGGCCTTGGTAGGTGCATAGAAGGCTTCATCATAGGGATCTACAGTCACCTGAGTCAGGATTGTGCTGACAGCCTTGGATATTCCGCGCCCTGTCAGTTCTGCCTTCAGAGAATTCTGAATATCATAGCCAACATAGCCCTGGCTCATAGCACTGCATACACACATTGGAGCTGCTGTGTAATCAATGTACATTCTATGAAGTTCAGTCATGGCCTTATGGATCATGCTGACCTGAGGACCATTACTATGGGTGATAGTAAGCTGGTATCCGGCTTCAACAAGATCTGCAAGAGCCTTGGCTGCGACCTTGGTCGCTGTAAGCTGCTCTGAGGTTGTTACACCAAGAGCATCGTGTCCTAGAGAAACTACTGCTTTTATGTTTTCCATATTATCTCCATTTCCCTGAGTTTATATTATTAAAATACGCGTAAAACCCGTATTTCAGTATAGAATTTAGACTTATTGTACAAAATTAATTCCCACTTTACAATAATTATAGAAGTGTAGTACTATATTCAACTGTTTGGATTTAATAGTCGAATAGAGGTTAACGATTATGAGTAAAAATACTAATATAAAGGACTTGACTGTAGGCGATCCTATGAAGCTTATCATGGGCTTTGCCATGTCTCTTTTCTGGGGCATGTTATTTCAGCAGTTATACAACATAATTGATACAGCAATCGTATCCTGGACCCTTGGTAAAGAAGCTTATTCAGGAATGGGCTCAACAGGAGCTGTGAACTTTTTGATCATGGGCTTTTGTATGGGTGTCTGCAATGGCTTTGCAATTCCTATAGCCCAGAGATTTGGGGCCAAGGATTATAAGAGCATGCGCAAGTTCTATACTCATGCAATCATCCTGTGCTCAATATTTGCTGTGATCATGACTTTCTTTGTCAGTGTATTCTGCAGACAGATCCTACTTGCTATGAAGACACCAGATTCAATCCTTGATTACGCTTATCAGTACATCATAGTCATATTTTTGGGAATTCCAGCTACATACATGTACAATCTTTTGTCAGCCACAATAAGAGCGCTTGGTGACAGCAAACATCCTGTACAATATCTGATAATAGGTTCTGTCATTAATATTGCCCTGGACCTTGTATTTATAATGGTATTTAAATGGGGAATTTTTGGAGCAGCCTTTGCGACAGTTGTTTCTCAGCTTGTGGCTGGTACGCTTTGTCTTTTGTACATTATTAGAAAGATAGATATTATGAAGCTTTCAAAGGATGACTGGGAACTGGACAGATCACATTTTGTTATTTTGTTTAATATGGGAGTTCCAATGGGACTTCAGTATTCCATAACTGCAATAGGAAGTGTTATCTTGCAGACAGCCATCAATGGCCTTGGAGAAGATGCTGTTACAGCAGTTACTACAGCAAGTAAGGTAGCAATGTTCTTCTGTATTCCTTTTGACGCTCTTGGTTCGACTATGGCTACCTATGGCGGACAGAATGTGGGAGCTAAAAAGCTCGACCATCTCACGCAGGGACTTAAGGCTGCTGTGAAGATTGGAAGTATTTATTCTGTTATAGCCTGCGTGATACTGATATTATTTGGCAGGAACTTCTCAATGATATTCTTAAATGCCAGTGAAGTAACCTGCCTTGATAATGCTCATCTTTTCCTGATCTATAACAGCCTGTTTTATATTCCGCTGGCCCTTGTAAATATAGTAAGATTCCTCATTCAGGGAATGGGCTATTCAATGTTTGCAGTCCTGGCCGGAGTTATGGAGATGATAGGTAGATCGGCAGTAGCTATTTTGCTGGTACCGCACATAGGCTTTACAGCGATATGCCTTGCCAGCCCTGCAGCCTGGATTCTGGCTGATGCCTTTCTGATACCTGCCTTTATAATGGTCAGAAATAAACTGCAAAAGATATTCAATGGTCAGGTTGAGATTTATTAAGAGCAATATCTATATTGCTTGACAGGCTTGGATCAAGATCAGGATTTATCTTGGTTATGCGTCTGTCATAGGTCATAAGACCATTAACTTCTTCCTCAACATCACTTACCTGAGTATAAACTGCACCGGCAAGCCCCTTTGTTATAAGAGGCTTGATAGTACCATTCATAAGGTTGTAATATGCGACACCTAGTTGATCCAAGGTGTCGTATTTTTTATATCCAAAGACTCTGTCGACACTACTGTGACCGGAGATGTGGTGAGTAAAGCCGCCATACTCAGAAATAACAAAGGCTCTGCCATAGGGGTCTTTTTCAACAGTAAGAGGCCTGAAGTAGTTGTGAACACTCCTAAAATCGCCGCTTCCTTCGTCAAACCATCCGCTGGCCTGATCGATTGGCCTTGTATTATCTATTTCTCTGGCCATAATTGTGGCACTGGCAGCATTAAACTGTCCCCAGCCTTCATTAAATAAAACCCAGGTTGCAATACTAGGAACGTTGTACAAATATCTTATTGTATTCTGCATTTCTTTAAGCCACTCGCCACGTCCTTCGGCAGAACCACGTGAAAAAGTCTTGTAGGTCGCGGGACCATCAGGCATACGTCCAAACACTTTTGGGAAAAGAGTTGGAAGATATGACACCACTGGCTTGGCATAGGAGGAACCTCCGCTAACCATGTCCTGCCAAACTATCATCCCAAGGCGGTCACAGTGGTAATACCATCTTGCTGCTTCAACCTTGATATGCTTGCGGAGCATATTAAAATGAAGTCGCTTCATTTCTGTAATGTCATAAATAAGTGCCTTGTCAGAAGGAGCTGTGTAGAGCCCATCTGGCCAGTAGCCCTGGTCAAGTGCGCCCATAAGGAAATACGGAGCATGATTCAGGCAGAACCTGCTGATTCCTGATCCGTCTTTTTCTATTGAGTAATAGCGCATGGCAAAATAGGAGTCAACATGATCCTCATCCGTGATTATCTGAAGCGGATACAGATAAGGGTCTTCAGGGCTCCATAAATGTGGCTCTTTTATGGTAAAAGAAAAATGGTAGTAGCTAGGAGAAATCGCTGAATGGTCTTCTCCAATGCTGGGATATGTATCTGAGGAAAAAGAAAAATCTCCAGTAAAGGTAGTATCATAGCTGTCAGAAGAAGATGGTGATTTAACCATCTCATAGCCAGGGAATTTAACAGTAACTTTGCTGGGGTTATTGGTGGAAACCTCGATGGATAATGTCTTAAGATCAGCTTCTGGTCTGATTCGGAGTTTCCTGATGTAGGTGTTTGGAACCTCTTCAATCCAGACAGTCTGCCAGATGCCACTCTGACAGGTGTAGTACATTCCACCTCTTTTAAGAGTCTGTTTTCCCCTGCTGTGATAGGAGGAATCACTGGTGTCCTTGACTCTGACGTGAAGCATGTTATCAAGGGACTCTTTATTGTGACCATCAAACAAAAGATAATCTGTTATATCCAGGGTAAAAGGAAGATATCCACCACTGTGAGAGCCTACAAGGGTGGAATTAACATAGATATCAGCAAACTGATCTACTGCTCCAAAATGCAAAAGAAAACGGGAATTATGGTGGGTTCTCTTTAGGACTGGAAGTACCTTTTTGTACCAGAGATACTGGTATGGCTCAAGACGCCTTTCAACGCCTGATAGCATTGCCTCTGGAGAAAATGGTACTAAAATGTGGCCATCCATTTTTTCAGGAATAGATGAGCCCTGTTCCTCTGGAACAATACAGTATTCCCAATCACCGTTCAGATTGATATAGCTGTTTCTTTGAAACTGTGGGCGAGGATACTCTTTGAGTACGTTGTCTTTGTCAAGGTTTTCACCCCAAGGTGTATATAATCTATTCAGGACATCGTCCTCATGTGGCTTATCGATAGCACGGATCGCATCAATCAAGTCCATTTTGTTCCTCCTTGGCTGGCATATTGCTGCCGGCATTTGAAATCAGTTTTTGATAAAAGACAGCTATAGTAGCATATCTGTAAACACTTATCCACAAAAGTGGGACAAACAAAGTTAGAATACCAAATAAGTACAGGGGAATAAAGCTCAAATAGAGTGCAAGCAGCTTTAATTTGTTGCCCTGCATCAGTTTGCGGCTGCTTCTAAGGAGCTCTTTTGCGGAGCGCTCAGGGAAGTCATGCAAAAGAAAAAAGGACTGCGAATAAACCAGCGAAACATAGAGGTTTACTACAAAGCCAACTAAGAGAGCAATGATCATTGCTATGTATCCGCTCTGGGTTGGAGTCCTCTGGACCATAAAAAGAAGAACTGATGCCGGGAGACTTACAAAGAAATCCACCAGAACAAATAGTGACTGGATGATCACAGCTTTTTGAGGATGCTGCTTTAATCCAAAGAAAATATCTGAGGCGGCGATAGGCTGCGAGTAGACCAGATTCATATAAAGGTAGGCCTTGCCGGATACAAGAACTCCCAGAAGAATATTTACAATCAGGTTGATGATGAGATTTATGACAAAAAAGATGATACTACCAGAGGTTCCTACAGTGGTAATACCAGAAATGATAAGCTGAATTATAAAAATAATAATATTGGCCAATATAAGAGATCCATATCTGTCTATGGATCTTTCCTTGGCCGTTGCCTTAAGCTCTGCAATTCTAATAGTGTTAGACATTTAGTATATGCTCCCCTGACAACACCTTCTTATGATCAGCCGGCCAGATCGATATTTGCTCCAAGCAGTCCTTGTTTGTCTATGGACTTTCTGGCTTGCTGATATGGGTTATCCTCATTACTGTATTTTATCTTAGTAGCGGTCTCCCCACCGCATACGTAAGTGCGTCCGCATTCTGGACACACGGCTGTTTTGATAGATACTGATGCCTGAAGAACCTTGCCATTATTCATGGCTGCATCCTTGTAGGCATTGCTCACATGCTCAGCTTCATGTCCTCTGACTCTTGCAGCAGCAGATTCAGGACTGATGTGCTGGGCGCTCTTGAAAGAAACCATCTCATCAGAGCCGTCTTGATATTTACGGTTCTTGCAGGTTTCACACTCTGCAGGAGATGATAGTTTGCCAGGAGCCTTCTGTGTGGACTCACTAGGATTAAGTATGGGCTTGGCCTCAGAAGCAGCACCAGTTGACATGCCATAGCCTGTGTAGGCTCCATATCCACTTCCGATAGCACCGATCATACTCATAGGCACCTTCCTTACTCGCCATCAATGCTTACACCTATCTCTTTTAACATATCGTCAAAGCTCTCGCCGTAAAGCTGGACGGAGGTTTTATTGAGCTGCTCATGTGCAACAGGATCTGTAAACATTGTATGAACACTAGTTACAAGTATTGCATAGCCAAGTACTATTCCAATTGTCCCGTATATGATTCCCTTTTTGGCCTGGGGAAGGAGCTTGGCCGCTGTGCCCTTGGATAAAAGAGCAAAAACGACAGCTATTCCACCAACAATTATTCCAGTATACATGAAAAAGCATAAGGGAACTGAAATAAGTCCCATAATAAGGGCTGTTGAAGCCATCCTGACATGATTATCAAGGTCATTATGGGTCATGTTGTAATTATAATTATTGTAATAGTATTTGTCCCCGTTATCTCCCATCAATACCTTCCTCTCAAACATAGGTTCTTACCATAGATTCTACAATAAAACGGCGTTTTTTTCAATGTTTACGGGCCTTTCATGAGTCTTGAAAACAGAGCGAAAGGCTTGGTATAATAAGGAATATCGTTTGTTCATAAAAAGTTAATTGAATATTAAGTATTAGCGAGGAAAAAATGGATATTGTATTAAAGATCAAAGAAGAACTACAAGTCGAGAAATGGCAGGTTGAAGCCGCAGTTAAGTTAATTGACGAGGGCAATACTATTCCTTTCATTTCACGATACAGAAAGGAAGCTACAGGCTCCCTTAATGACGAACAGCTCCGTAATCTGGATGAGAGACTTAAGTATCTCCGCAGCCTTGAAGAGAGAAGGCAGCAGGTGCTTGCTTCTATCGAAGAGCAGGGCAAGATGACTGATGAACTTAAGGCCAAGATTATTGCAGCTGAGACTATGGTTGCTATCGAGGATCTTTATCTTCCATATAGACCAAAGAGAAAGACAAGAGCCAGCATAGCAAGAGAAAAGGGACTGGAAGGGCTTGCCCAGATCCTTCTTGCTCAGGAGACTACAAAGCCCCTTGCTGAGGAAGCTGCAGCCTTTGTTGATCCGGAAAAAGAGGTTGAGGATGCAGCACAGGCGCTTCAGGGAGCAATGGACATCATTGCCGAGGATGTTTCTGACAATGCTGATTTTAGAACATATATAAGAGAAGCTACAATGGAGCAGGGTATCCTTACAAGTAAGGCCAAGGATGAGAAGGCCCAGAGCGTTTATGAGATGTACTATGGCTATGAAGAGCCTATCAAGAAGGTATTGGGTCACAGAGTACTTGCTCTTAACAGAGGTGAGGCGGAGAAATTCCTCGTAGTCAAGATTGAGGCTCCTGAAGAGCAGATACTTCAGTATCTGAACAAGAAGATGCTCAAAAATGACAATCCTATTACTACTCCTGTTATTGAGGAAATCAATCAGGATGCATATGAGAGACTCATTGCTCCTGCTATTGAGCGTGATATCAGAAATGAACTTACTGAGAAGGCAGAGGATGGTGCAATTTCCGTATTTGGCAAGAATCTGACTCAGCTTCTCATGGCACCACCTATTGCTGGCAAGACAGTTCTGGGATGGGACCCTGCTTTTAGAACCGGCTGTAAGCTTGCAATAGTAGATGCTACAGGTAAAGTTCTTGATACCAAGGTTATTTATCCAACAGCTCCTCAGAACAAGGTAGAGGAAGCCAAGGCTGACTTAAAGAGACTTATTGATAAATATAACGTAGATCTGATTTCTGTTGGTAATGGTACTGCTTCTAGAGAATCTGAGCAGGTTATCGTAGAGCTTATCAAGGAACTTGACAGACCTCTTCAGTACGTGATTGTCAATGAGGCCGGAGCTTCAGTGTACTCAGCTAGTAAGCTTGCCACAGAGGAGTTTCCGCAGTTTGATGTTGGACAAAGAAGTGCAGCATCCATTGCAAGAAGACTTCAGGATCCGCTTGCTGAGCTGGTCAAGATAGACCCTAAGTCCATTGGAGTTGGACAGTATCAGCATGATATGAACCAGAAGAAATTGGGCGAGACCCTTGAAGGTGTTGTAGAAGACTGCGTTAACAAGGTTGGTGTTGACCTTAATACAGCTTCAGCACCGCTCCTTCAGTACATTTCAGGTATCAGCAAGGTAATAGCTAAAAATATTGTTGATTATAGAGAAGAAAATGGTAAATTTAAAAGTAGAGAGGAACTTTTAAAGGTACCTAAGTTAGGACCAAAGGCTTACGAGCAGTGTGCAGGTTTCCTTCGTATTGCTGACGGAGAGAATCCTCTTGATGCTACAAGCGTGCATCCTGAATCCTACGAGGCTACTTTAAAGCTTATGGACAAGCTCGGTATTACCTTTGATGATGTTAGGGCAGCTCAGAAGAACGCTGCCAAGGCCGCTACTGAGAAACCTCAGCCAGCTAGAGAAGAGAAGCCTCGTCCACAGAAAAAGCAGAAGCAGGTTGTTATCAGAAATACAAGCACAGCTATGGGAGCAGCACTTGCAGCAGCACTTGCAGGCAGTAACCTTGCTGTAGTGCAGGATTCTGATAATGCATCTGATAAAAAGCCTTCTGCTGACAACAAGGCTGCAGAGAAGTCCACAGTTAATACAGGTTCTCTGTCCAGGAAGGTAACAGAAGCAGACAAGAAAAAGCTTTCTGAGGAGCTTGGAATTGGTGAGATCACTCTTACTGATATTCTCTCAGAGCTTGAGAAACCTTCAAGAGACCCAAGAGAAAACATGCCAGCTCCTATTCTAAGAAGTGATGTCCTTGATATGAAGGATTTAAAGCCAGGCATGATCTTAAAGGGAACAGTCAGAAACGTTATAGACTTCGGCTGCTTCGTAGATATAGGTGTTCACCAGGATGGACTGGTGCACATATCTCACATTACAGATAAATTTATCAAACATCCGCTTGAGGCTGTCAGCGTTGGGGATATAGTTGACGTTCAGGTACTTGATGTTGAACTTGATAAAAAGAGAATAGCACTTACAATGAAGCTTGGAGATCCTGCCAAGATTGCGGCAGAGGCAGCAGCCAAGGCAGCTACACGCCCTGCACCTAAACAGGAACAGACCGAGAAAAAGGCTGCGCCAAAGAGGACTTCTGTAGTAGCGCAGGTTGCAGAAGCTTCCGGAGTTTCCAAAAAGCCAGTTGTAAGGAAGGCTGCTCCTAAAAAGGATGTAGCACAGGAGGCACCAAAGGCTCCAGCTAAAAAGCCAGAAGCTACTGCTGCTGAGCCGGTTAAGAAGTTTAAGAAAAAAGGTATTGTTATATTTAAGGGGAATGCTAATGAATAACTGCTGACATCGTAAGACACTGGCGAGGGTATTATATGATCGCATTAGAAGGATGGTTGGTACTTAATTTCTATACAGTATTCTTGATAACTCTTTTGCTGATATTTCAGAGTAAAGGCTCCAAGATGATCAGAGGCAGGAAGTATTCTGCCATTCTGATCCTGACTCTTATACTGCTCATATCAGAGTCGTTTGGGCGCGTAGGAGAAACTTATCCTGATCGGTATCTGATACTGGCAGAGGTTGGCTACTTTGTTATTTTTGCTCTGGATCCACTGGATATCCTCTTTGCAGTTAATTACATTGACTGCTGGATGGATGAGAGTAATACCAAGAGCAAAATGGGAAGAAACATTTTTAGGTGGGCTTTCCAGATATTTGCCATTATAAATCTGATACTTGTGCTAGTATCCACAATTGGAAGATTTGACTGGTTCTTCTATTTCCAGGAGGGCGTTTACTATAGAGGGCCTCTATATCTGATCAGAGCTTTGTTCCTAATATTGTTCATCATTTTATTGGTAGTGTATTCTATCTTATTTAGGAACAGTATTATGAATGACTACAAGAATACAATATTGTTTTTGCCAATCTTTTCTGTGCTGGGTGCGATTTTACAGGTTTTCATTTCCAATATGAGTACCACCTACGCAGGAATATCTCTGGGTTGCCTGGTTGTGTATTTCTTTTTCCAGAGTAAGGACGTTAATCTTGATTATCTGACAGGAGTCCTTAACAGGCGAGGACTTGATATAAGGCTTCAGGAAAAAGTCAAGGCTAGTGCTACTTCAGGTAGGGATTTTACCGCCATCATGATAGATGTGGATAATTTCAAGGCTATAAATGATACTCTTGGTCATAGTGCAGGAGATAGGGCAATCAAGGATATAGCTGATGTTTTAGTGGATATCTTCGGGCAGGAGGCTAGCATTGGAAGATTTGGAGGAGATGAGTTCTGTGTGATAACAGAAATAATCACTCCAATTGATATTCGCGAAAGAATTGGTGAGATCAGAGATGAAATAGCAGTTCTAAGAAGGCGAAGAGGTTGGCCCAGACATGTGGATATCAGCTGCGGCTACGAGATTTATGATCATACCAAGCAGCTTTCTGCCAAGAAATTTGCAGAAATAATAGATGAAAAAATGTATGCTGAGAAGGAACAACATCATAGAATGTGATAAAAGAGAGATGGCTTTTGTGACAAATGTCATGAAAGTCATCTTTTTGGGAAAAAAAAGGGGAAAGAGACTATGACACCAGACAGACTAGAAAAACAAGGACGTTTTGATTCTTTTGATAATGGGGAGGTTTTATTTGCTAAAAAGAAAAATCACCTTCCGGCTATGGGATGGAATAGCTGGAATGCGTTTGGAAGTGGTAATACAGAGGCTTTGACAAAGGCTATGGCAGATAAGTTTATTGAGCTAGGTCTTGATAAGCTTGGATATAAATATATTGTTCTTGATGATGGTTGCTACAAGGATAGGAGAGTAGATGGGAAGCTTTCCAATGAAGAAATCAAGTTCCCATCAGGCTTTAAGGCACTTGGAAATTACATCCACGAAAAAGGCCTTAAGTTTGGTATGTACAACGATATAGGAACAAATCTCTGCGCAGGAGCAGAGGTTGGAACCTGTGGACACGAGGCAGAGGACGCAGAGAGTTATCTTGAATGGGGAGTAGATTTTCTTAAAGTGGATAACTGCTATTATCTCTGGGACAATGCCACATTCTCAAATGCTGAAAATGCCAGATATACATTTGCCCCTAACATACGTGGAATGAGAATTGGGGAAGATGAGTTTTCCGTTATCTATGGAGTTCATGAAGGCAAAAGAGTCAGCGTGACAGGCATGGAACTAACAGGAACAAGGGCTCAGAGAGAAGAGGACTATATAACCGGAATTGGAACCTTTGATGGAACTGGTCCTGAGGCATCTCCTGTAGATGTTCGCTCAAGCGAGCTGGTATTTGTTGTGGAAGCCAATGAGGACATGGAAACAGATATTTCTATAGAGTATGCATCTGGCAAAAGAGAAGGAGTAGGACAGTGGCTTGAAGTGGCTGTGGGAGATGAAATTTTTTACGATGATTTTCTTGACGAGACTCCTTCAGAGACGGATTTTGCCTGGAGTAAAAAGATTCTGGTTAAACTCAAAAAAGGTAGCAACAGAGTTAGACTTATGAACCACAGGCGTCAGGAAAATACGCTTAATTCCTATGCAAGACTTCTTAAGGAATTAAACAGACTTGATCCTGACAATAATCTAATATATTCTGCCTGTGAGTGGGGCAAAACTCAGCCTCAGAACTGGGCTTACAAGGTTTGTGACTCTTGGAGAATACTAAATGATATTACTTTCAGAGTAGGAAGTGACGGAGATCCAGGAGTTGGAGCATGGACTGGGGATTACACTACAAGTGTAGCTACTCAGTACAGCAAAGCTGTAATAATGGATGAGTTTGCAGGACTTGATAAGGGCTGGAACGATCCGGATATGATGATGATTGGAATGAACGGTCTTAATGAGACCCAGTGCAAAACTCATATGACTATGTGGTGCATGATGAATTCACCACTTATGCTAGGACTTGACCTTAGACGAGTACAAAAGGGCGATAGCTTGTATAACATAATTGCCAATGAGGCAATGATCTCCCTTAATCAGGATAGCCTTGGAATTCAGGCCAAGAGGGTATATTCATCTCTTTCTAAGGGACAGCCTGATAAGGAATATATTAGGGATATAGATAGAGTGGATATCCTTTGCAAGCCTCTTACAAATAATAGATTTGCTCTTTCATTTATAAATGTAAGTGAAAAAGATGTAGATGAGACCTTTTCTATAAAGCTCTGTGATCTAAAAAAACATCTGGGCGACTGGATTTACAAGAGTGACAAGTACAAGGTAACTGACCTGTGGACAGGTGATGAAAGTGAGAACACCACAGGAGTATTTGAGGTAAAGGGATTAAAAGCCTGCGATAGCGTTACTATCCTTGTGGAAGCAGATATCTGATGACTTTAAGGAGACAGGTCCATGACTGAAAAAGAGTTTTTTGACAAATTGTTACTGGCTTATTCTGAGGAGATATCTGAGGACCTTCCGGGAGATGATCTTGGCTATTATCTTGAATACTTTCTTGATAATTATCCACCGGAGAAGCTGGAACTTAAGCTTACCAAAAAGATAGCCGCCAGGATCATCCATGAATTTATGGTCAATATATTAAAGTGGCCTGACCTTGAGTGGAGGGAGGCTGGTAAGCTCAAGGATATCTATGACTGCAGGGTGTGTGCTGGTGCCATTGCTCAGGTGTACGAACGAGGTTTACTAGGGGAAGAACAGCCCCTGGTGTTTGGTCTTAACAAGACTCTTTCTGCCGAAGAAGCAAAGGTTCTTATAGACAAATTTATTGAAAAGATAAAGGCGGAGGCAGCTTAAATTGAATTTGATCAAAAAGATAAAATCTGATCCTGTGCTATGTATTGCCTGGATACTTGCCATATGTTCAATGCTTCTTGTAAAGCCAGACAAGGAATATGCAGGATATATAGACTTTAGGTCTCTAGGCATTTTGTGGGGACTTATGGTAGTTATCCAAGGGCTAAAAGATAACGCCGTTTTTGAGAAGGTTGGAAATTTCCTTCTAGGAAAGGCCAAGCTCTCCTTCCAATTGTGCGCGGCGCTTATATTTATGTGCTTTTTCGGAAGTATGCTAATAACTAATGATGTGGCCCTTATTACTTTTGTTCCATTTGCTGTGCTTGTTTTAAAGAACTGCAATAGAGAGGATCTTCTGATTCCAGTGATAGTGTTTCAGACTATTGCGGCCAATCTTGGAAGTATGGCAACACCTATTGGAAACCCACAGAATCTCTACCTCTATGGCGTTACAGGCATGTCTATTACGCAGTTTATAGGTACAATGATGCCATATACACTTCTTTCCGGGATTCTTCTTGCGTTTTGTCTATTACTTCTCCCGGGAAAAAGAGACAAAGTCAGTGTTTCTCAGGAAGCAGAGGTTGTGCAGAAGTTTGGAAGCAGAATACAGATTGCAGTATATGGAGCTTTGTTTGTGATAGCTCTTTTGGCGGTTCTTAGGATAATACCATGGTATATTATGGCCGCTATCATATTTGTTGTGGTGCTTGGAATGAATATAAATATTCTTCTGAGGGCAGACTATATGCTACTTCTTACTTTCATAGGCTTTTTCATATTTACTGGAAATATAGCCAGAGTAGCTGTAGTTAAAGACTTTTTAAGCGGAGTGACTAGTGGCCGTGAATTTATAGTTTCAGTAGTGGCAAGCCAGATCATAAGTAATGTTCCAGCGACTCTTATGCTGAGCGGATTTGCCGAGAACTTACAGGAGCTTCTCATAGGAGTAAATGCAGGAGGTCTTGGAACGCTTATTGCCTCTATGGCGAGCCTTATTTCCTTTAAGTTTTTTACTGCAAGCTATAAAGAAAGCCAGGGCAAGTATATTCTCTACTTTACCCTGGCAAACGTGATCTTTTTAGCGGTGTTTATAGCTGTACATTTTATTGTTACATCCTTGGGCTAATTCCCATTTCATTGTGCATACGTCTCTTGTTTTCGTACATTCTCTGATCTGCTAAAAGGTATACATTGTGGGAGTTTCCATCGGGTGCCTCATGTTTGAAGGCAAATCCGACGGATACGCTCCGTTTGTACTCGGTGTATAGGGCGTTCATAACGTTTAATGCGCTATTCATGCGCCCTATCAGAGTATTGATATCTTTGCTTGCTGCGTCTCGTATTATAACAATAAATTCATCTCCGCCAATTCGTGCACAGAACTCTTCCTCGCCAAATGTGTTATTCAATACCTTTGCGAAATCTTTGATATATTTATCTCCGCTAGGGTGGCCATATTTATCATTGACCATTTTCAGGCCATTTAGGTCTATGCTCAGAATGCAGTAATCATCGGTAGCTTCATTCAATTCTGCCATAAGCTTATCTGCCTTGGAACGGTTGGGAAGATTTGTAAGGCCATCAGCATATGCAAGGTGAGAAAGGGAGGCATTTTCCTGCTTCTTGGCGTAGCTTGCTGTAATATAGACAAGATAAGTTGATAACTGGCAAACAGCAAACATAAGGCAGGCAAGGGATATTATGGCTTTATTGGCTAACTGAGAGGTTGGAATATGGAATTTATCCAATACATATATTATCAGGTGCATTAGCTGCCCTATAGCAAAACTGAAAAGGCCGGTCATCTGTATTCTGGTATTTTCTGGCACGATTATTTTTTTCCTGATTATCATAAGGGCATAGAATAATAGGACACCAAATCCAACTAGCCCGGATATGTGATAAATAGGAAGAGTGACCCTCATGTGAATGTTAAATATATAATGGAGTGCAAATTGAACAAGAGGAACTCCGCAGCATACCAGCATAATTCCTGTATATAGGCGGTTTCCTTTGAAATTCCCAATATAATACAGGAGGATAAAACAGTAAGGGACAGTCACGTACATAGTGAAATATTCAATTTGTGTTTCTAATTCTGTATAAAAAAATAAGGACAGAATACTGTAATAGGTCAGTAACCAGGCACTTAGATTCATGCAAAACAAAGAACCTAGTACAAGACTTTTAATCTCTGAAACATAGCTGGTAAATATCAGGCCAATACACAGAAATGTAAGGCCAAAAACGAACATGAATAGACCAGTAGCGATTATTATTATATTATCCTGGACATATACTCCGGTCACATCAGGATGAGAGCCAAATATCGGTGCCTCAAAGTTTCCATAGCCATTGTCTTCACTTAGGTACATTTCAAATACTAGTTCTTTTCCTGAATAGTCAGGAGGAAGAGTAATGACATGAACCATTTTCCCAAGGAACCTATCTTTCTGATAATAGTCCATTCCAAAGTCATAAATAGGCTTACCGTCCACATAAACCTTTAATGTGGAATACTTGGATCTAAACAGAATAACAGGATTAGGAATATCGCTAACTGGGAGATCATGCTTCATTATAAGATGATCATGTTTTCTGGTTTTCTGATTATAGTATTTGTAAAAATGAGATAATGAAACGTTCGTCAGATCCACATCATTAATGCTCATATCCCATTGGCTGTTTAAAGGAGTAATGCTATATTTGGGCACACTTTGCAAAGCTATCATAGCGCAGATGACAGCAGCCGCAAAAATTGCTATGGAAGATAGCAGATAAGGAAGCCTCTTTTTATCGTTCATAGGAGTCTCCTTTCTTGTGCTTCTTGCCTAATAGATCGTTGTATAATCTGCCAAGAGTCTGTTTGTGATGTGTTTTTTTCATCTTGTACATTCTAGCATCAGCAAGAAGATAAACATTTTGAGCTGAAGGATTATTGCCAAGTGTTTCGTCGTTGCTGCTTGCGTGGCCGTAAGAAGCAGAGTATTTGACAGGGGCGTCGGTCTTGCTCTTTTGCTCCATGGTATTAATAAAACTTGTAATCTCTTTTTCTAATTTCGCATCATTTATAAATGGCAGGACTATTATAAATTCGTCTCCGCCCATTCGGCCTATAAGAGATGCATCATAAAAGCTTCCCCTTAGGATATCAGCAAATCCGCTTAACAACTTGTCACCAGTCAAATGACCATAAGTGTCATTGGTATATTTGAGGTAATCCAGATCTACGCTGATGATAGTGTACTGCCCGGACAACTCAGCCAGAGTCAATTCGCATTTAGACCTGTTTGAAATGCCTGTCAGTGCATCAGTATAGGCCAGACCCTCGAGCTTTTGTTTCATATTTGAGGCATTGATATATTCAATGCAGTGGAAAAAGTAATTAAGTACAAGACAGTCTATGAATAAAAGCGCACCAACAGTAAGGAAATTGATGTTGGAATTTACTTCCCCATTGCTAATGTACTTTTTAATATTGAACTTGATAATATCAGTAACGGAACAGCCAAGGAAAAGAACAAGTCCCAGAAACAGCATATTAGTGGACATGTTTCGTGTGTTGAACTCATCCGGATGAACGCGGTGTTCATATACAGAACTAAGTAAAGAAGCAATTATGTAGAATCCTTCTACAAGTGCTATCAGATGTAGCGTAGATACGAAATTGCATATGTGTACGAGATTTGCCAGGTGCAATACAGCTGTGACTATTGCAAAGCCATAGTTTATAATGCCTAGTACAAATGGAACTTTTTTACCTCTTAACTGTCTGGCAAAGGTCAGAAACAGGAGAATAGAAGCTGGAAGCAGGAAAAGAGATAAGTATTCCAGAAATGTATAGAGAGATGGATAGTCTGAAAATGTCCAGAAAAGATCATTAAAGCACAAGATATAAAGGCCTAGAAGTACTGAGATAACACCGCTAAAGGCTATGCTGAGATCATGGTTGCCTTTATAAAGAAGGATTGGTGATAAAACAAGGGTCATAAAGCCAAACATTACAAGGAAAACCGCGATAGAAAGAGATAGTCTTCCATCCTGGACCATGCTACGGGTAATATCTTCCATAACACCAAGGGTTATAGGAGACATGCCAGAAAAAGCATTTCTTTCAGTGGCTGTAAAGAGTATAGTCAGTTCTTTTCCTGGATAATCTGCAGGCAGGTTAACAAAATGCTCAACCTTTGGAAGCATTTTGCCGGCATCATAATAATCATGACCAAAGGTGTATATGAGCTGACCGTCTAAGTATACATCTATTGTGGATAAGATACTTCTAAAATGGATTGTTGCAGGAACAACATCATAATCATCCATAGTCCTTGTAATTGTTATTTCATCGCCACTATTGGCCATACCAATGTCGGATTTGGAGAGTATCTCTGGACTGAAGGTGTTACCAGCATGACAAATAGTCCAGCCATTTTCTAACTGGACCAGATTAGACTGTTGTGGGGATTTATACACATCTGCCCCCAAAAAATAAATGACGCTCACCAAAAGTACAAAAGCTAAAAGGGGCAGCAGAACAGTGTTTATCTTGTGCCTTGTTATCAAGAAAAGCCTCCTATCATCTAACTATAAGTATACAATGAAGTGATTAAATAAGCACTTAATTATGTATAAACAAAATAAAAAAACTCACTTATCTGCCAGGACGACAAATAAGTGAGTTTATTACTTTTTTATAAAATTAGAAATGGCCATGGCTTCCACCATGGGATGAGCCTGAACTTGAAATGTGAACTGAGCTTCCGCCAGAGCCGCCTGAGCTGGAACGCTCATCAGGAATCCTGACCTTAGAGGTGGATGAGCGCAGATAGGTATCCTTGTGCATTGTAAGATGCAGACCATTGTGACTCTGATAGCCTGAAGCAGTAGTGCTTGCATGAACATTTTTGAGGCTGCTGATCATTATAAAAATTGGGATCAGCGCCACAACAAGACCAATACCAAGGCATATGACACCAACCTTTATAAGAGCCTGTGGGCTAGTGTCTTTAAAGCCAATATCGTAAGGATTACCGCTTTCATATTGAGTGTATAAATAGTCAGCAATTTCAATATATTTGTTGAAAGCGTTGTAGTAGTCGTCATTACTAAGGTATGGCCCCATTTCTTCCATAAGGTATTCCTGACCATAATCTGTAAAGGCCAGGATCCCTGTTCCATGGGTGGAAATAGCAAACTCCCTGTCTGCCATGCTCAGCATAAACAATACGCCTGAACCGTCAAAGTCAGCCTGGAATCCATTGTAATCATAGTAATCATCTGCATAATCCTGGATAGGTCCGCTGTGTTCATCCACAGTCAGGATAGCAATGTTTGCGTTGTGCTTCTGACTAAGTTCATCTAGTTTTGCTAATATATCCTCCTGAGCAGTGGAAGAAAGAAGTTCTGCATTGTCAAAGAGCCTATCTTTTTGCCTGCTGGAGGGCTTGGTATAACTATCCCAGAGAATGAGGTCGCTTGCTTTTGCCTTAGGCATGGGGACAAGCATCATTCCCAGCAGGATAAACAGAAAAGCTACAGCTATATGTTGTTTTAATCGTTGTATTTTTTTCATAAATCCTTATATTACCTGATCCTATAACACAAAGTAGTAGATCAAAAATGAAATAATAGAGACAATCGCTGCTATTGGTATATAGTATTTGACTGCCCGGGCAATACTGTATGGAAGATTACCTATGAATTTGCCAGACTGTCCATTCATGGCAAAAAGATAGTTGTTATCTCTCCAGGTAGTATTCAGGATATACACAGGGTACAGGGCGTATTTGTGAGATGAACGCTCGATACCTGTGTTCTCGCCAAGGGGACGAAGGGATGAGTAACCATTTATCGTTCCCTTAAAATCTGCAATCAGAGAGTTTTTGATCCTGTTCATAGCTCTTGGCATATTCTCACTGGCAGAAACATTGTACTTGTTGGCAAGAAAGCCTGCTAAGTATCCCATATTAAAAGGAACCATCTCATTGTGATCGAAGGGCTCAAGAGAGTCCATCAGATCATCAGGCATCTCTTTAGATGCGTCGGCTGGAACATTCTCAAAATCTTCTGTTCCGGCTCTTCTTACATCGTAAAACTTGGTTTCTGTATATTCATAGGTGCTATCGCGCCAGTGTCTGACCTTCCTGCCTTCGTAGGCACCAGAAAAAGACATGGTGGCATTATAAATCCAGAAAGGTACATATACACCTTTTATTTCATCTATGTGATTCTCGTCAAGGAACACCTTTGGCACAAGACGTTTGGATTTTACGTAGTTCCTATAGGTGTTCATGGCGTCATCCTTGGTACATTTGAAAGGAATGATGTAGTCGGGCTTAAACTCTCCTGTGAATTTCTCACTTACAACCACGTTGTTACTGCAGAAAGGGCATTTTGTGGATCCAAGAGATTCTGTAGCAAGGATCTCACCGCCGCAGGAGCCGCACTTATAAATATAAAGCTGCTGACCATCATCTGTAGTGTTCTGGTTAGTGTACTGATCAGCAGCTTCACCTGTGCTGTCTGAGTTATGATTGGCTACATAATCCTTAACATCAAATTCGGAATCACAATAAGGACATTTGAGTTTTTGTGTCTTAGGATTAAATTCCATTGCCCCACCGCAGGAAGGGCATTCATATTCGTGTAAAGCCATTGTTACCTCAACAATAAAACAGTTATTTAATGATGGCGTAGATTATTGTGGGCGTGGTGATCCGCAGTTAGTGCAGAAATTTCCGTTGTTGAGATTTCCACACTTACATGTCCAGTTAGATGCTGGTCTTGGCTTACCACAATTAGTGCAGAAGTTGCCGTTGTTAGCAGCACCGCAAGAACATGTCCATGCTGCGCCGCCCTGAGGCATCATCTGAGGAGCAGGAGTTGGAGCTGCCTGAGGAGCTGCCTGCTGCTGGCCCATCTGGAACAACTGATTAGCGTTCATTCCGCCAGCCTGTCCCGCCATGTTCATGCCTGCAAAGGCCATCATAGGGCCTGTTGCTGTATTTTTGGCTGCATCCTGCATTGCCTGAGCCTGAGCGCTTGCAATTGTAGCAGCTGCCATATTAGGATTTCTAAGAGCGCCAGCTCTCTGAAGCTCTTTGATAGTAGCTTCGTCTTCTTCTGAAGCTGTAACAGAGCTAACTCCAAAGCTAGAAATCTTGATTCCGTAGAACTCTGTCCACTTCTTGGAAAGTATCTCATTAAGGGCATCTGCGATTTCTGTGGTGTGTCCAGGAAGAGCGCTGTAACGGATTCCGCTCTCAGAAATCTTGGCAAACGCTGGCTGAAGAGCTGTAAGAAGCTCTGTCTTGAGCTGTGATTCGATTCTGTCTCTTGTAAACTCACCGCTTACATTTCCACAAATGTTTTTGTAGAAAAGAACCGGATCAACTACACGATAGCTGAATTCGCCGTGGCACTTGATGCTAACATCCATATCAAGGCCAATATTTGTATCAACTACGCGGAATGGAACAGGGTTAACTGTGCCATACTTGTTGCCAAGGATTTCCTTGGTGTTTACGAAATAAACGCGCTGATCCTTGGCTGCTGAACCGCCAAAGCCAACTCTTTTTCCAAATTCCTTGAAGGAAGCTACAATATTTTCCCCAAGGTCTCCATAAAATACAGAAGGTTCTGTAGAAACGTCATATACAAATTCACCGGCTTCTGCGCAGATTTCAGTAATCTGTCCCTGATCAACGAGGATCATACACTGTCCCTCGTTAACGGCGATAATAGAACCGTTAGAAATTACGTTTTCGTTCCCCTTTCCAGCTTTCTTTACGCCCTTAGTCAAAAGAACATCGTTTGAAAGTGCTGGACAATAAAAATAGTCTCTCCACTGATCGGCTAAAACACTGCCACCAGCTACTAAAGCTGCCTGTAAAAGTCCCATAAATATCTCCTTTCATACAATAAAAATCTAAACACACCTATTTTCGCACATTTTAGCGGAAAATGCACCTTTTTTAGTGTATTATTACCTTATGAAGACTAATAGTTTGCATATTACTATTAATACAGGAGAAAAGACTGTTATGTTGCAGGCTCCAAGAGGGAAACAGCTCAAGGGGCTTTTAAGTGACGCAGGTATAAAAGTGGCCCTTCCATGCGCTGGAATGGGGCGCTGTGGAAAGTGCAGAGTAAAATTTTTAAAAGGGGCTCCAAAGGCCAGCTTTCAGGATAAGAGTTTTTTGTCGGAAAAAGAGATAAAAGATGGCGTGAGATTACTGTGCAGAGCTGTTTTGACTGAGGATGCAGAGATAGTTATAGAAGGAGAACAGCTTAAAGAGGAAAATATTCATGCATCTGGCAAGATGCTAAAGACTATCAGAAAGGACAATCCAGCCCCTGAGACCATGAGCAGCTGGGGTGTGGCAATAGATATTGGAACCACTACTATCGGCTCAATGATAATTGGAATGAACCCACAAGGGGAGCAGTATATTTATGGTGTGTTTTCTGGAACCAACCATCAGAGAACTTTCGGCGCAGACGTTATATCAAGGATTGCGGCAGCAGGTGAAGGCTATGGAGATGAACTTTTTTGCCTTATAAGAGATGATATTTTAGAACTTATAGAAAACGCTCTGGCTAAATTCGGCGTTAAAAAGCTCGATGTGATAACAATTACAGGAAACACTACAATGCTGCATTTGCTGCGGGGCTATGATGTTACTGGTCTTGGCATATACCCATACGAACCCTACTCTCTTAAAACCGAGAAAATAAGTGTTTCTGACCTATGGGGAAACGATATCCCTGAGTATCTTAGACATGCAAGAGTGCTTATGATGCCGGGAATATCAGCATTTGTCGGAGCAGACATAGTAGCTGATATTTATGCTGCCAATATGCTCAAAAAGAGCTACAGTGAACTTCTTATTGATCTTGGGACCAACGGAGAGATGGCCTTTTGGGATGGGAGTGAGCTTTTTGTGACATCCACAGCAGCAGGCCCTGTGTTTGAGGCGGGTGGTATAAGCTGTGGAATGGCAGCAGTTCCGGGAGCAATATCAGAAGTTTATATAAAAAGATCTCCGGATGCATGCAGCTTTGAAGTAAAGCTTGGAACCATATTAAACAAGGAACCTGTAGGGATTTGCGGCTCAGGGGTTCTTGAGGCAGTATCCGAACTTGTGAGAAATAAGTTTATTGATGAGACAGGTCTTTTGACAGAGGAGTACTTCAGTGAGGGTTTCCCACTTACAACAGAGGGAAAAGAAATAAGGCTTACTCAGAACGATATAAGAAATGTACAGCTTGGAAAGGCTGCACTTTATGCGGCACAGAAAGAGCTGTTAAAGGGGAAAAAGCCTGAATATATAGCAGTGTGCGGCGGGTATGGCGTTAGTCTGATGGCTGAGAAATTAAGATATCTAAAGCTCTTTCCATATGAAGAAAGCCATGTATATATCTCTCCTTACTCAGCTCTTTCAGGGTGCATGCTGCTTTTAAAGGCGGCTCTTAAGAGAACAAGCGAAGAAGAAAAGATAATCGCTGAACTTGAGGATATAGTAAAAAGGGCCCACGTAGTTGAATTATCAAATAAGGATAATTTCACAGAAAACTATGTGGATGCAATGAATTTTTGATGTATTATGATATGGGTGTCAAAAGTCAAAATGAATACATCCGGAGGTTTATATATGATCTGTGATACATGTGCTAATTATGTCTATGATGAAGACTGGGAGTGCTACACCTGCATGGTAAATATGGATGAGGATGATTATTACCGTATGATGTCAGGTAGCAATAAAGAGTGTCCCTACTATCAGGACAATGATGAATATAAAGTGGTAAGACATCAGATGTAAGCGATATGTGGATGAGAGGTCGTACAAAAATCTTGCTTGCAAGGATTTTTGTACGAATTCGAAGACACAACGGATATGAGGAATGAAGAAATGCGAATAAATGTGAGCATTTCGAGTTCCGAATATCTGTAGCATGGCGAGAACGAAGTGGAGCCATGCGTATATCGCGAAGGATATGGAGAGGTCGTACAAAAATCTTGCTTGCAAGGATTTTTGTACGAATTCGAAGACACAACGGATATGAGGAATAAAGAAATGCGAATGAGAGGAAAAAAATGAAAATAGTTTTACAGCACGTAACCAAGCGCTTTCCCAATAGGAACAAAAAGATAAAGGATGATGTGATCGCAGTCAATGATTTTAATTTTGAGATACCAGATGGCAAGCTCATAGGTCTTTTGGGCCCATCTGGCTGCGGAAAGAGTACAGCTCTTAACCTCATCTGCGGACTTGAGAAGCCATCTGAGGGCCGCATTTTCTTTGGCGATACAGATGTGACTAACCTTCCACCAGAGCACAGAGGAGTAGGCCTTGTTTTCCAGAACTATGCTCTTTACCCACATCTTACAGTAAGAGAAAATATAAGATTCCCACTTGAGAACTTAAGAGGGGCCAAGAAACTCTCCAAGGAGGAAATGGAGAAAAAGGTGCAGGAGGCAGCTAGGCTTGTACAGATCCAGGACCTTTTAGACAGAAGACCCAATGAAATGTCAGGTGGACAGCAGCAGAGAGTAGCCATAGCAAGAGCCCTTGTTAAGAGACCCCAGGTGCTTCTTCTTGATGAGCCTTTGTCAAACCTTGATGCAAGGCTAAGACTTCAGACTAGGGAAGAGCTTAAGAGAATTCAGGTGGAAACAGGAATTACAACAGTATTTGTAACCCACGACCAGGAAGAGGCCATGAGTATTTCAGATACAATCGTAGTTATGAAGGATGGAGTTCTGCAGCAGATGGGACTTCCTCAGGATATATATGATGAGCCGGTAAATCTTTTTGTGGCAAGTTTCCTTGGAACACCCCAGATCAATACCTTTACGGGTAAAATCAAGGACAAAAAGGTTTAT
>JAEEGL014534896.1_pt1 | contig 34785 bp, 22 predicted proteins | sample 9134231 | NCBI WGS metagenome assembly JAEEGL01 (sample SAMN16246548, study PRJNA631951) | gut metagenome | biome: gut microbiome; feature: rumen; material: fiber-attached | host: Bos | place: Iran: Karaj | collected 2018-10
GGGCGTTCCAACCGATCCTGTTGTGATTGCGTTCCTAAAATACGTTTTGACCGATGGTCAGAAAAAGAATGAACCAGTTGGCTACATTGAAATTACAAAGGAAAAGATAGACAAAGCATTAAATCTGTTGGAAAACAAATAATAAAACTTTTTTCAGAAGAACCGCCGTATGGGAATGCCTGTACGGCGGTTTTGTTTATTTCACCAAACCTAATTCTTTACCTTTTTCAAGCATAAATGCATAGGCCTCGTCGTGGTTGTTGCCAATCACACCGTCGAGAATTGCTTCGCGGATTGCCAATTTAATGATTCCCACTTCCTTAGAAGGTTGAATGTGGAATGTTTCAATGATTTCTTCTCCTGTGATTGGCGGTTGCCAGTTGCGGAGCGCGTCTTTTTCTTCAACTTGTTTCAACTTTTCACGCACAAGTTGGAAATTGTCAAGGTATTTTTTGACTTTGACTTCGTTTTTCGAGGTAATGTCAGCTTCGCACAGCAGCATTAAATCGTCAATGTCATCGCCAGCGTCGAACAACAGACGACGAATTGCCGAATCGCTCACAACATCGTCAACCAACGCAATAGGACGAAGATGCAGAGAAACGAGTTTTTGCACATACTTCATTTTCTCGTTCATCGGCAATTTCAACTTCCGAAACATATCAACCACCATTCTACCGCCCACAATGTCGTGACTGTAGAACGTCCATCCAATGCCCTCCACGAATTTTTTCGTGCGTGGTTTGGCAATGTCGTGGAGCAACGCTGTCCAACGAAGCCAAAGATTGTCGGAACGATGGGCAACGTTGTCGAGAACTTCCAATGTGTGGAAAAAATTGTCCTTGTGACCAATGCCGTTCACTATTTCCACGCCTTTCAGACGCATTAGTTCTGGAATTATCAATTCGAGCAGACCAGCCTTGTCAAGCAATAAAATTCCTTTCGACGGCGTTTCCGTCAGCATTATTTTATTGAATTCGTCCATTATCCGCTCCATAGAAACAATGGAAATTCGTTCACGCATCCGTTGAATGCCTTCGAATGTGCGTTCTTCAATACTAAAATCCAGCTGCGTGGCAAATCTTACGGCACGCATCATTCGGAGCGGGTCGTCGGAAAATGTCACATCGGGGTCAAGCGGCGTGCGGATAATTTTATCGTTCATATCCTGCAAACCGTTGAATGGGTCGAGCAGTTCGGCAAAGTTATCTTTGTTCAACGATAACGCCAACGCATTGATTGTAAAATCCCGTCGGTTCTGGTCTTCCTGCAAGGTGCCAGCTTCAACGTGCGGTTTTCGCGAATCGTGTGAATACGATTCTTTCCGCGCACCAACAAATTCATATTCCACTCCGTTGTAGCGGAACATGGCCGTGCCAAAATTTTTGAAAACCGAAACATTCAATTTGGGTGAAATCGCGTGGGCTGTCTTTTCTGCCAAATCAATGCCGTTGCCGAGCGTCACAATGTCGATGTCGTTATTGGGGCGACGAAGAAAAATATCACGCACAAAGCCACCAATCACAAAGGCTTGAACGCCTTCGGAATCGGCTATTTCCGATATTTTCTGCAAGACACTGTCGTTTAATACGTCGTACATGGCAATTAAATTGAGGCAAAGATATAAGAATTTTCAGAATAAATTGAGGAGAATCCTTCTTGCTGTGAGCGGTAAGATAAATTGATGATGGAGTAAAGAAATTTTTTTCCCTGCGGTCGTGATTGTTGCTCTTTATTTTATTCAAGTACATGCAAAGTAAATCTAAAATTTGCTAACTTTGTATTCTATTATGAAACGATGTTTTTACATAGTGTTTTTTGCGATGCTTACGGCTGTTTCGGCAGTGGCACAGCAATTCACGTTGGACGACATTTACAAAAATTACACGTATTACCACTATCCGTTTTTCGACGCATGTCAAATCTACGGAAATACAATTTATTGTGGCGAATACACAATTCCGTTTGAGTCGGAGGAATGGCGATTTCCTGCTTCGATGGTGAAGGCGATTCCCAACATCCCGAAAAACAGCGATATTCTTGCTAATAAGCAAGGAACGAAATTGTTGTACAGCGAAGATAAAAAATCGTTCCGCCGAAATTCCACCATCGGTTCGTATATGTACTACGAAATGTCGGAAAATGCTGATTCCACACTGCCTAATCCGTTGTTCTCCGACGAAAACATTCAAATTCTTAATCCTGTATTTTCGCCCGATGGAGAAAAACTCTGTTTTGTATATAATAATGACTTGTGTTTCACCACGTTTGATGGGAAATTCACTCGCATAACCAACGACGGCGAAGAGGGTAAATTTCGGAGTGGTTCGCCAAATTTGGTCTATGAAGAGGAATTTGACATGTCAACGGCTTATTGGTGGTCGCCCGATTCAAAGAAAATATGCTTCCTGAGCTTTGACGAATCGTCAATCGAAAACCAGCCAATCCAGCGTTACGACAGCATTCCAACGGGGGCGGAAGGTTGGTTTGAGAAAGAAGTTTTTGAAGGTGACACCATAACAAGTTATCTACCTCAAAAGGCGTCGGCGTATTCCTCAATTGAAAAATACAGTTTTGCAGGACAGGAGAATTGTACGCCGAATTGTTGGGTGTATTTTCTTGAAACTGACAATTTGGAATCGCTTGGTAAAGAAATTGTGTCTGTCGCATCTTTTTCAGAAGGGGGAAATGACGAGTATTATATTCCTGCTGTTACGTGGTTGAATGACAATGAATTAGCTATTTCAAAAATCAATAGGGCACAAGATCATGAGAACATAATTGGCGTACCTCTTATAGGGAAAAAACCTGGCAAGGCATATTTCATTCAAGAAACTTCTGATAGTTTTGTAAATGCGTCGAAATTATTTTCCATTCCCGATTCTTCCAATAATTTGATTGCCTTGTGGGAGTATGATGGAAGGCGGATGTTAGTGATGTTTCGCCCAAATTTTGACAATGGTTGTCCTAAATCAGACTCTGTTCTGATATACTGCGACGATGCTCCAGAAGCAACTGTTTATTTAGACGACTATGTAACAGAATGTTACGGCTATTTTCCGTCTGACTCCTCTGTCCGTTATCAAAAATTTGGAAAAACACCCCGCGACCGTCAAGTCCTTGCAAAGAATATCTATACAGAACAAGTTTTTAAATTATCGGAAGATACTGGTTGGAACGAGGCGAAATTTTCCGAAGACGGAAAGTATATGTTGTTGCACCACAGCGAAATAAATGTTGCGAGAAATTCGGAATATACCATATCGGTGGAATTGCGGAATCACGACATCAAGCGCTACGAAGACGAAGAAATCGCAGGCTTCGAGAAATTATTCCCTCAATGGATAAAATACGAAATGAATACGTTGGGCGGCGTTTACTATAACGATATGAAACTTGCTCCCATTAAGTGGATTACAATTCCCTCGGGAAAAGATTCTTTGAATGCCTATATACTAAAACCACAAGTAAAGAAAAAGAAGAAATATCCTGTGTATGTTACCACATACGGCGGTCCGACTGGGCAGAAGGTTGTTGACGAATACAATTATGAAACATTCTGGTACCAGTATCTTGTACAACAGGGCTATGTGGTCGTGGTGGTCGACACCCGCAGTTCCGACGGGTTAGGGCTTTACAAAGACACGTATGGCAATATGGGTGAATCGGAAAGCTACGATATGCACGCCGTTGCCGAATATCTGAAAAAGCAGCCGTTTGTTGACGGCTCGCGAATGGCGATTGAGGGCTGGAGTTTTGGCGGCTACCTTTCGTTGCTCACCGCTTCGAAATATCCCGACGACTACAAGGCGGCGATTGCCGTCGCACCCGTTGCCGACTGGCGTTTGTACGACAATATATATATTCAGAAAAATATATGGGATTTCCTGCCGAAAATGCCGAGGGCTACGACAACACGAGTGTGTTGAAATATCTTCCCGATATTCAGGCGAGCATTTTTTTAGCGTACGGCACTGCCGACGACAATGTACGCATACAAAATTCAATGGCGATAATTAGGAATTGCATTGACAATGAGAAAGATATACGCACACTTGTCTTTCCCAACGACAACCATAGTTTGGCTGGACATCGTTCGCGGATATATTTAATGCGAAACATGTTTCAATTTCTTGAAGAAAAATTGAAATGATTTTCGGAATTTTCACATCTTTCTTGTCAAGTTTACTTTGATTTCCAAAAAAAGATTATTTTTGCACGTCTATTTGCTCGAATGTTGGAATTGGTAGACAAGCATGTTTCAGGAGCATGTGTCTTCACGGACATGCGGGTTCGAGTCCCGCTTCGAGCACGAGACCTATGCTCAGGTGTTGGAATTGGTAGACAAGCATGTTTGAGGGGCATGTGGCCATTAGGCCGTACGGGTTCAAGTCCCGTTCTGAGCACTTTTTTAAACGCAGATTCGAATGCAATCCATATAACCTACATAACATGAAACGAATTCTCAGCATTGAAACATCGACAAGCGTTTGTTCCGTCGCAATTCACGAGGACGGGAAATGTACCGCACTTAAAGAACTAAATGTTCCAAACGCTCACTCAGAAAAACTCACGGTACTTATTGAGTCAATTCTTAAAGAAAAAAATCTACAAGTATCCGACTGCAACGCCGTTGCCATCAGCAAAGGTCCTGGGTCCTACACAGGTCTCCGCATTGGAACTTCGGTGGCAAAAGGGCTATGCTATGCCTGCAATCTGCCGCTCATCACGGTCGACACACTTCAGGCAATTGCATTGTCGTGCAAGGAAACTGTAAAAAACGACAATGCCGACAACATATATATGCCAATGATTGATGCCCGAAGAATGGAAGTTTACACAGCGGAATGGAGCCAGGCGATGACCAACCTTCGGGAAACATACGCCCTCATTGTTGACGAAAACACCAAACAAAACTTCGACTCAAACAAGCACTATTACCTTTGTGGCGACGGAAGCGAAAAATGCAAGGAATTGCTTGAATGCGAAAACATTACGTTCGTTCCCGACATTCAGGCTACGGCAAAAACTATAGGCGACATTGCCGACACAATGTTCGACAACGGTGAATTTGCCGACGTAGCATATTTTGAGCCGTTCTATCTCAAAGAATTTCAGGCAACTACCCCGAAGAAACTGCTCTAATATGACGGAAGCCTTTCTGCAATACGTCTGGCAACATCAACTGATGTGCCAAGACAAACTATTTACGACCTCAAACGAACAAATTCAAGTCGTTAAAATTGGTACGTTCAACTCGAACGCTGGTCCCGATTTCCTCAATGCAAAAATCAAAATCGGCGAAACGCTCTGGGCTGGAGATGTTGAAATTCACATTAAATCAAGCGATTGGAATACACACGGACATCAGTTACAAAAATCCTATAACAGCGTGATTCTACACGTTGTCGCAATTCACGACAAAGAAATATGCACCGAAAACGGTACACAAATTCCTACTCTCATCCTCCCTATTCTGCCCCACGTGAAAAATAACTTTACGACATTCGCCGACATGAATGGAAAAATCAATTGCAACAATCATATACAAACAATTGATTCAAGTCGTATTGCTTTGTTCCTTGAACGACTCGTCGCAGAACGATTCGAAGAAAAAGCAGCACATATTTCAGAATTATACAAAAGCTCAAATAATGATTGGGAAGAAACTTTCTATCAGTTACTTGCACGAAATTTTGGTGTAAAGCAAAACCAAGAAGGCTTTGAACTTTTAGCAAAGTCATTACCTCAACGGATTATTGCAAAACACAAGGGTAATTTGCTCCAAGTAGAAGCATTGTTTTTCGGACAGGCAAATCTTTGGACAAACAACGCTGACGAATACGAACAATCTCTAAAAAAAGAATATCAATTTCTACAAAAAAAATACGAACTCTCCCCTATCAGTCCCACTTGGTGGAAATTTGCACGTATGCGGCCGTCAAGCTTCCCCACAATACGAATAGCCCAGTTTGCAAAACTCGTCAATTCTTCGCAATCATTGACTTCGAAAATTCTTAATTGTGCAAACTACGAAGACTTAAAATCTCTCTTACATTGTTCCACAAGTGTTTATTGGGAGCATCATTACACATTTGGAACAATTTCGACGAAGCACTCCGCACAAATAGGTGAATCAATGCTTGAAATTCTTGTAATAAACGCAATCATACCATTTTTGTTTGCATACGGGAAAGCGCATCACAACGACGAACTTTGCCAACGTGCCTACGAGATACTTCTATCTTTGCCGCCAGAAAAAAATCGCATTGTCAATCAATGGAATGCATGTGGAATACCAACAAAATCAGCTCTCGAGACTCAAGGTCTTTTACAACTTTTTAATTCATACTGCACACAAGGGAATTGCGTGCATTGTAGCATTGGGCATATTGTCTTGAACAAGAAAATATAAAAATAGAGACGACACATCGTCTCTACGAAAAACGTACGGAAATGTCTACCGATGTCTTATTTCACCTTCTGCAAAGGTGCTTTCAAGCCTGAATAACCAATCAAATCACATTTGATAGAGCCAATCAGCACGTCGAATTCGGCACGAAGCGGAATGTGATTTGCATCGTCGCTCACCCAGAAACGAACATCGTCCTCGTTTCTGAACACACGACCGACCTCAACAACTGGCTGAAATTTCAAGGCATTGAACGTACCAATTTTTGTCGTAACTTTTTCTTTGCCTTTGTAAACCACTTGCATCGCATAAATCTCGTCGGCAAAGTAAATAGACGTAGTCAATGTATCGTTATACTTCATGTTGCCAAAGCTGGAGCGCATTCTGTACAATGCCGAAACAATGTCGAACGTATTCACTGGCACTTTCACTTCGCCGTTTTTCTTGCTCGTAACCGTATTCTTTTCGTGATTATGAGTCACCTCATCGTAATATTTGTACTTATTTTCCTTAATATTACGAATTGACTTTGAAGGTTTGCACGTCTGTGGATTGAAAAAACTCTCATACACATCGCTCATGTCGAGGAACCACTTAACCATACCCACAGTTTTTGCCGTTGCCTTTGCATGAAATTCGCCGTTTGGAGCAGTTTCGAGGGTAATCTTAGCTTCTCCGCCGTCCATCACACCATAGAACAAACTATATTTTAACTTTTCACCCGTTGAATACGAGCCGCTGTTTGCCTGCCCGAAAATTGAAGTGCAAGCCATGGTAAATACCATCATTGAAATTACTATCCGTTTCATAACTTTTCTTTTTTTCGTATGTTTTACAATGATTGTGCCAATTTATAATTGAGCCTTTTTCAAGACTGAAAAAAACGACCGCAAAGTCAATTTCTGTCCATACAATAGCATTCCCGAACGATACAAACGGGCAGACAATAAAATCAATATCAAACAAGTTGCAAAAAGTATTCCCGCCGACAATGCAACCTGCCAATACGCGACACCAAACGGCAGACGTGCCATCATTGCGATAGGCGAAGTGAACGGAATCATAGAAAGCCACACAGCCAACGACCCATTAGGATTTGAAATGATTAACGGCAGTAGAATTATCGGCAAAAACAACGGAAGCGTCACTGGAATAATAAACTGCTGTGTTTCTGTATCTTGGTCAGACATTGCACCGATGCCTGCAAAAAGTGCCGCATACAATAAGTAGCCAAAAATAAAGAAAAACACAAATGCCGAAAGCATCACAAGCCAATTCACTCCCTCTAATGTCTGCAACAAATCGACAGCGTACGACACACTAACCGACTCGGGAACGATTACCTGTCCCGAAACTGTTGTAGCACCAAGTGTTTCTGCCATTTCGGGAAGTTGCGACGGCACATACGGTTCTGGGAATAAAATCAATTGTGCAGACCACACTAAACCAAACGTCAGCAAAATCCACAACACAAATTGCAAAAGTCCCACACTGCCGATACCCGTAATTTTCCCGACCATGAACTGCACAGGCTTTACCGACGAAACAATTATTTCGACCACACGGTTGGTCTTTTCCTCGATAATTCCCCGCAGTACAAGTACACCGTACAATATAATGAACAAATATATCACCGTAACAAACACGGTAGAAACAATGCTTTTTTTCTCCAACGACGCCTCATTGTCGACATTTTCGCCGTCGGCATTCCATTTCTGCACACCGACAAACACGGGAGTAGAAACCTTACCAATAGTCTCGGGAGCGACATTCTCGTGCAAAAGAGCCATATACTCCAAATCACGACGAAGCGCATATCCGACGTAGGCTTTCAGGGCATTGTCTATCCACACGTTGGAGTATATTATCACAGAATTCGAACTATAAATGTTATTCGGAATAAAGAGCACCGCATCGAATCCTGAGTTTGCGAAATCCTTGCTTATTTCGTCAACCGTGACATCGGTTACAATCACAAACTTGTACGACTCAAAATCACGTATTGTCTGTCCCAACAAATTTGACTCGTCAATTATTGCAACACGTTTTTCCCTGTTCTGCTCATATTTTTCAATCAGAAGCGGAACGACCAGCACCGCAGCAAGGAACAACGGTCCGAGAATCGTCATCACAATGAACGACTTGCTCCGAATTCTTGAGAAAAATTCCCTTTTAAATATTTTCCACGTCTTGCCCATTCTGCACTGTTTCGTTATGTTGTTTTACCGCTTCGATAAATATGCTGTTCATGCTTGGAACTATAGGATTGAAAGATTCTATCGTTCCCGAATTCATTAAATACTGCACGACATCGTTTGTCGGTACATTTTGAACCATTTCAATCTTGACGATTGTCCGCTCGCCTTCGGTCTTCTGTTCCAACAACTTGAACGACGGCGTAAGTGTAGTCAGCAGTTTATTGTAATAACCAGAAAAGACTATTTCGAACATATTGCCAATATACGAGCGTTTGATTTCGGAAACGGAGCCGTGCAAAATCTGTCGAGATTTATTTATCAGCGAAATGTTGTCGCACAGTTCCTCAACCGAATTCATGTCGTGAGTCGACAGAAGGATAGTCGTACCTTCGTTTCGCAGACGAAGAATTTCATTTTTTATAAGTTGGGCATTGACTGGGTCAAAACCACTGAAAGGTTCGTCTAAAACAAGTAGCGATGGCTTATGCAAGACCGTCGCAATGAATTGCACTTTTTGCTGCATACCTTTCGAAAGTTCCTCGACACGTTTATTCCGCCACTCCCCTATCGAAAATCTGTCTTCCCATTCTTTCAATTCCTGCCGTGCCGCCTGCTCCGACATTCCTTTTAGTGAAGCGAAATAAAGAATTTGCTCCCGAACTCGCATTTTTTTGTACAAACCGCGTTCCTCCGGCAAATAACCGATTTTCTCAACGTCGGAGTCTCGCAAAGGATTTCCGTTTATCAGAATGTGCCCTTCATCAGGCTGAATCATCTGGTTCAAAATCCTGATAAATGTTGTTTTCCCCGCACCGTTCGGTCCCAATAAACCATAAATTTTCCCTTCGGGAATTTCCAAAGAAACCGAATCAAGAGCAGTATGCGTTGAAAAACGCTTTGTGATATTTTGTGCAGACACTAACATGGCACAAAAATAGGAAATATCTTTGGGATTTATGAATTAAGAATTAAGAATATTGCTTCTTAATATTTCATCATCCCCCAAAATTATAGTCACCAACGACGTGTACACTAAGCGTTTCTTGAAGTTTCCCACACACTTTGACAGTATGCAAGTATGCCAACTGGGCTTAATGGACTTAACCTAACTCACGTAAAATGTTTTAATCCTTATCTGTTCCAATAATTTGATAGTTGCTGTTGAATTTCAACTCTATGCCGCTGTTCAACTCCGCCTTCCATGTCTTTTTATCACTTTTTTCCCATTCCGTAACAAATGAGCTCGGGTAATTGTTTTGTACGTATGTCAACACTTTTTCTGGAAGAATGCCTGCAGGAACCTGTTTCCGATTACAATCAACTTTTTTTAGCTCTCCTTTCATAGAAAAGTCTATCTCTATTCCATCATCATAACGGACTTCATATTCAGAGTCTACACCTTTTTCTCTATCAATGCTAATACTTGAAATCCCTTCTACTGAAAAGTATTCTGAAATAATTTTCTTTGCGTTCTCGGGCAAGTCGCTATATTTTACAACACGATCTTGGGAACACGCACACATAGTGAAAGCCAATACAACGAGCAAGAGAGAGACAATTTTTTTCATATCAAGCCAAATTATAAATACTAATAGTTACTTAAGCAAATATATTTATTTTTTTTGACACTTCTCCTATCAAAATATATAGTTTTTATGTTTGTTGCTCCACAATAAATTGATGTTTCTGTACATGCCAAATTTAGAAAATGCAAGCAACACAACTAAAGAAGAGTTATTTAAAACTGTTAAACATCTGAAGATTGGTGAAAAAATCTTTTACTAAAATAAAACTAAAGCACATTTGCTTTCGATGTATACAATCTTCAGATATCGGTGGCAGATATACTATTTTTTATTATTCATGGGTTCTTGATTTGTTTTAAAACATTTTTTTGGGGGGATTCAAACATTACTGGCAAAATAAACACCTGTTGTATTTGTATTTTCAGAAAAAAAAATGAAATTTGCATAGTACGAATTTTAATTATACAGCAATGAAAAAATTTCTCTTACGCCTTATGGCATTTTTAACTATGGCGGTATGTTTCACCGCATGTGGCGACGACAGCAAGGACGATCCTCAATGTAACGACTGCGACAATACAGGACTTGCAGGAACAATATGGCAACGTACAAACGAAAGCGACGACACATATTATGGTGCGAAGGTAATTTACACAGTCACTTTCGATTCACCTCAAACTATGTCTTTCAACCGCAATATTGACGGTGCCGATAATATCATGACCGGTTCATTCACTTACAAAAACGGGAAAGGAACCATGAAGGGAAAAACAACCGTTCCTGTTTATAACCCAGACACTGAAGATTATGAGAATCAAGAAATTGATTTTCAAGCCACATTCACCATCAGTGGAGACGAACTGACATTCCACTATAGTTTGCGTGATGTTGTTCTTACTAAACAAAATTGATTTTATTTATGTTTAACTTCTAAATTAAAAAACGATGAAAAAATTTCTTTTAGGCCTTGTGGCAATCTTAGGAATGGCAGTTTGTTTTACTGCATGTGGCAACGATGACAATGATGACAACAAAGAAGAAGCTGTATCTGCAGCAGAAAGCGGAACATCTCTTTATGACTCCTACAAAGCATATTCAGCTGCCGATGCAGAAACAACGGAAGGGAAAGTAGCAAAAGCAACGGCAGCATTATCAATGTACAATTCCTACAAAAACTTCCAAAACAACAAGGAAGACAAATCGTGGGCAGGAGAATTTGCAAAAAGTGCCGCTTCGGCTCTTGCAAAAGACAAAACTGGCATTGACGAAAATGCGACAGCAACCGATGTGCTTAACGTATTGAGCGATAAGTCACTTGTAAGCGAGGAAACAACCGACAAAATCCAAGCTGTTTCGGAACTTGCAAACGCATTAAATGCAATATTCTAACAGATATTTCACAACAAAAAAGCTCGATGAAAAATCATCGGGCTTTTTTTATTTCCACAAAATACTAACGCATAGTTTTTCGTTATGGTAATTTATTACCTTTGCAAAGATTGAAATGTACTTGAAATTCACTATGCGGAAATTTCTCGCGCTCTATAGTTTGATTATAATTTCATTCGCAGGATTCTGCCAGCAGGCGACGATTATCGGCTGCTCGGAAGAATATGCCAATCAAACTATCAGCGTATATCAATACAGCGACTACCTGACAAAAACCGAAGAATTGGTCGGCACATTCACTACCGACGCGACAGGATATTTCTCTTTCTCATTCGATTGCCCAACAACACGGGAAATTTATATGTACCTTGGCATTTACCGTGCTTTCTTGTTCGTCTCGCCCGACAAGGAATATGAGCTTGCAATGCCACCTTACGAAGAAAAAACACTGGCACAGGAACTCAATCCTTACTACGAACCGACCGACATCAGTCTGGGAATCATCAATAGTTTGTCGGACAGAGATATAAACATTCTCATTTTGTCTTTTAATTCTGTATTTGAGACTTTTACAGCCGAAAAACTACAAGACGCATTCCTTTTTCGCGACAAAAGCAAGATTGAAGAGTTTGAAAGTCAAGTAGACAGTATGTTTTCACGCTACGACGACGACGAATTTTTTAAAACATACAAAAATTACCGACTCTATTCGCTCCGCTACATGGTTTACCAACGTGACAATATGAGCGTCACACGAAAACATTATCTCAACAAACCATTTTACTACTACAACCCTGCGTATATGAATCTATTCAAGATGATGTGGAAAGACTACATTATCAACAACCATACACGAGACATCGGAAAGAATCTAAAAATCGACATTATTTACGGGAAAAGTCCGACTATGTTCAAGAAATCGATGGAGAAATTCATTGCATTTAGAAACGATACGCTCAAGGAACTATTCCTTCTCCAATGTCTCGACGACTGTCTCCGCGACCCCGATGTATTCCCGCCTGCGCCAGTCTATCAAACATTGGATTCAGTCATAATTATGTCGACTATTCCCGAACACAAGAAAATTGCAGAAAATATAAAACAAAAACATACGGCTCTCGAATTTCACGACAACGCTCCGTATTTTGAATTGTACAATCAAGACAGCGTATTGTACACTTTGGAGAAATTCAAGGGGAAATACGTATATTTAAATTTTTGTCGTTCAGAAAATTATGCCTGTATAAAAGATTACAAGGTTTTAAGAAAAATGAACGAAAAAACTAAAAAAGATTTGTATGTCGTTACGTTGAGTTACGAGAAAACCTTTGAAGATTTCCGTTCATTCAAAAAAGCGAATCCACAATATAACTGGGCATTTCTCTATGCCGGCGACAATCCCGAAATTGGTCGTCAGTACAAGCTACGAGGCATGCCGACATATATGTTGCTTGATAAAACTGGAAAAATCGAAATGATTTCGGCACCGACGCCTGCGGATAATTTTCAAGAAACATTTGCCGCTATTGTGCTAAAAAACAAAAAAGCAGAAGCTGCCCGAAAGAAAAAAGGAACGAGAGCAAGAACGTGGTAACACCTACATTTTGCTTACCAATTCGTCCCATTGCATCGTAAGAGCATCAATCTGCTCCTGTAGTTCCGCATGACGTTTGTAATCGTCCTGCGTGACATTTGCCGAATCTTCTATGAACTTCAAATTCATTTCGTGAACCTGATTTTCCAAATCTTGAATCTGTGATTCTATTTTAGCAATCTGCGACTGCAACTTTCTGCTTTCGCGTTCTTTCTCCTTCTGACGCTGATAATCTTGTTTCGACGCTGATTCCTTTTTTTCTTCCGTGTTTATAGGTTTTGCCGACTGCATCATTTCTTGATTGAGCATATTCAAATACACCTGCAAGTCGCCCATAACTTCCTTTACATGAGTATTTTTCACCTCATAAATATTCGAAGCGAGACCGTTCAAAAAATCACGGTCGTGGGAAACAATCACCAACGTGCCATCGTACTTTAAAAGAGCCTGTTTCAGTACTTCTTTTGAAGGAATGTCCAAATGGTTGGTCGGTTCGTCAAGAATGAGCAGATTATATGGCTGAAGCATCAATTTTGCCATTGCCAAGCGGTTCCGCTCACCACCCGAAAGCACTTTCACTTTTTTATCGACGTCTTCGCCACTGAAAAAGAATGCTCCAAGAATGTCGCGAAGTTTCATCCGAATATCACCCACCGCAATCTTGTCGAGCGTTTCGAACACGGTTGCATTTTCGTCTAATATTTCGTCTTGGTTCTGAGCAAAATAGCCGACATTAACATTATGTCCGAGTTGAATAGAACCTTCGTGCGGGATTTCGCCCAAAATACACTTTATCAACGTCGATTTTCCTTCGCCGTTTTTTCCGACTAAAGCAATTTTTTGTCCTCGTTCCACCGAAAAATCAACAGAATCCAACACCGTTTTCTCACCATACTTTTTCGTAACCTGCTCGGCCTTGACCACAATCGTTCCCGAGCGCGGAGCTGGAGGAAACTGTATTTTAAATGTTCCCGTTTCCGGTTTTTCAATCTCGAGTCGGTCAATCTTTTCCAATTGCTTTATACGAGACTGAACTTGGACAGATTTTGTGGCTTTGTAACGAAATCGTTCGATGAACTTTTCCGTGTCGGCAATCATTTTCTGCTGATTCTCGTATGCTGCAAGCTGCTGTTCGTAGCGTTCTTCCTTTAACACAAGATATTGCGAATACGGAGCCGGGTACACAACCAGCTTATTCAAACTAATTTCAAACGTTTTCTTTGTTACCGCATCCAAGAAGCGTCTATCGTGCGATATAAGAATAATTGCACCCTTATACTGCATCAGGAAGCGTTCGAGCCACTGAATGGAAACAATGTCGAGGTGGTTGGTCGGTTCGTCGAGCAACAAGACCTGTGGACGGCGAAGCAGTATTTTCACCAATTCTATACGCATTCGCCAGCCACCGCTGAACTCCGAGGTCTTTCTATTGAAATCCGAGCGGGAAAATCCAAGACCAATCAGCATTTGCTCAATTTCGCCTTCCACAGAACTTCCGCCCTGCATTTCCAACTGATCCGACAATTCAGTGACTTTGTGAATCAACTTCAAATAAGAATCTGATTCATAATCAGTACGTTCCGCCAATTCGGCATTAAGGGCATCCAATTGTGCCTGCATGGCATTCAATTCCTGAAAAGCAGTTCTAACTTCTTCCAACACAGTTTTCCCATCAGAAACTTTCATAGTCTGCGGAAGATAGCCGACTTTCCAATCGGCAGAAATTACAACTTCGCCTTCGGAAGGTTCTTCCTGTTTTGCGATAATTTTCAATAATGTCGATTTGCCTGCTCCGTTTCGTCCGACAAGTCCAATTTTATCTTGGTCGGAAATCATTACCGAAACCTCGTCGAACAAGGTGAAACCACCAAATCGTACCGCTAAATTATTTATGGAAATCATCAATATACGGCTTTTGCAATTTCAACTACTTGCGACGGATCAGAATACGTGAACCAATGGAGCGACGGTACGCCGAATTTAATCAGCTCTTTAGCTTGCTGAATTGACCACGCAGTTCCGACACGTGCGGCGTCGGCATCAGTTTTACATTGACGAAGATTCTTTTCCAGTTCTTCTGGCAAATGACAGGCAAATATTTTAGGAAGCACGTCGACTTGAGTTTTAAACCCAATTGGCTTCAATCCTGGTATGATAGGCACAGTTATGCCAATAGCACGGCATTTTTTGACAAATTCATAGTATTTTTCATTGTCAAAAAACATTTGCGTCACAATGTATTGAGCACCAGCATCGACCTTTGCTTTCAAATTCTTAATATCTTCATCTAACGACGTTGCCGAGTAATGTTTTTCTGGATAACCGGCAACACCGCAATAAAACGATGTTTTTACCGAAGTATTTGGATTTTCGTCAGAAAGATATTTTCCCTGATTCATGTCGTTGATTTGATGCAATAAATCAACTGCATAACGGTTTCCTCCATCTTCGGGCTGATAGTGTTCTTTATTTCTTCCATCGCCTCGTAGGACAAGCAAATTGTGAATTTCGAGGAAATTCAAATCTATCAATACATATTCCGTTTCTTCGCGGGTAAAACCGCCACAAAGAATATGAGGAACCACAGGAATATTATATTTATGCTTTATTGCAGCTGCCACAGCAACCGTACCTGGCCGTTTCCGCGTGCGTTTTCCCGTCGAATCATATTGTTCGCAATGTGTAGTGATATTGATAAACTGAGGATTAAACTCCAACAGAGGGTCGATTGTTCTGTAAATACTTTCGATGCTTGTTCCTTTCAGCGGTGGTAACACCTCGAACGAGAACAACGGTTTTGTCGTATTACGAATTATTTCAGCAATATTCATATATGTAATTATTTGGGTGCAAAAATAAAAAAAAGCGGAACAGAAAATCCGTTCCGCTCATTATTTAGAACAAATCATTTATCGAATGATTGTAACATCGCCTTTGACATTCAAAACTCTATGCTTTCCTGTAGATTTATCTATGTCTTCGCACGTTGCCTTGCAGTGGTAAACATACACATCTTGTTTGCTGATGCTACCTTTGTATACGCCGTCCCATTCACCGAACAAATCTGTCGTTGACCACAACAAAGTTCCCCAACGATCGTATACGCGAAGTTCATAGCCTGTTTCCAAAACGCCAGCCTTGAATACAGGATAGAACGTGTTATTTTCGCTCAAATCAGGAGTAAACGCATTCGGGAATTTAAGACCGCAGTTCGGATTTGGAACCACTGTCAGTGGTTTGGCAACCACATTCTTACAACCCCACGTATTTTCAACAACCATCAACGAAACCATGAAATCACCAGCTTCATCGTATTCATATACCGCATCATACGTATTTTCAGTATAAACGCCGTCGCCTATGAAGTCCCAATAATATTCATAATCTGTTCTCTTTCCTGTCAAGTTAGTGAACGTCACTTCCTTGTCAACAAAAATACTGTCGGTATGACGAAGTTGCTTTTCTTCAAGGAAGTACACATCTTCGGTAGCAGCGTATTTAAAATCGGCATTCGGAGTCGGATGAATGTACACCGTCAAACTGTCACGAGTGGTACAAGTTCCGTACATTGCACTTAAAATAACAGTATCCTTTCCTTCTTTATCCCATAAAATTGAAGCAATGTCAGCAACAGGATAACTGATGTCAACCAAATCACCATGATCGTCGGCTATAGACCAAGAGTAATTCAAACTCATCTCTGGAATATTATTTAATGCTTCGTAATTTGCCGTCTCGCCGACGCACACATGAACTTGGCCATTAATCGTAATATCTGGATAAGGAGTAACAAATACCGTTCTTACAATATTTTCAACTGGTTTGTCGTCAGGAGGATAAACACTTACGGTAATAACAGTGTTTTCTGTTTCAGTCCATTTTACCTCAACAGTTGAAGTATTTGACTCGCCCAATATTGTTCCACCTGTCACGCTCCAAATAAATTCAGTGCCTGGAGAATATGTATCGCTTAACTTATATATAGCAGATGAATTTACGCAGACATTATCACCCAAAATCACAGGCATTTTTTGATCAACAAGAGCGATTTCGCGAGATGTTTCAGCCTTACATCCATTGTTATCGACCACAGCATAATTCAATACTACCGAAGGGAGTTCCTCTTCGGAACGGATTACCGTCTTTTGTGCCGATGGATTGGCAATATTCACATCAACACTCGTTGTCCACGCGTGCGACACGAAATCCACGCCATATTCAGAACTTGACGGATTTCCATCAATCACCAAGCTCGTTCTTGTATAGAAATTACCTTTATACTCAGGAGAAACCGTTATCTCGGCTGTTGGCAACGGATGAGCGACAACAGTATAAGAAACATCCGTAGAGAATCCTGCTGCATTAGTTACCGTCAACGTATATTTTGTAACTTCTTTTTTCGGAGTTATCAAAATATTCACGTCAGTACCCAACGAATTATTTTCATCATCTCTCCAATAGTATGTCAGATTTTCTGTCTTTCCTGAAATGAACTGAGGTATCAAATAAGCAGATTCGCCAAGACAAAGACTGAGAGCGTCGTCGGTCAAACAAACAACATTTGCATCCACAATTTCATCAGCTGATACTTCGTATTCACGCCCGTCACAGAATCTCATAATTTTCGGCAGCAACAACTCTGTCTGCACACGAATGGAAGCCGTTGCCGTACAACCATATTTATCTGTCAACGTATATGTATAATCCGTTGTCCCCGAAATCGGTTTCGTTGTTATTGCAGCCGTGTTTGTACCTTCCAAGATATTTACTTCATCAGTCCACGCATGAGTAAACGGCGAAGTTGTATAATTAACGATTTGCGCTGTCAACATTGTCGTTGCAGTGTAATCAACAACTTTTATTGGAGCGCCGACAATTTCCACAAGCGGATTCGGCTGTACCGAGACATTGAAACTCTTTTCGTCGCTACAATGCTGGTCTCCAGCAATTACCGTCACTTCGTACTTGCCATCTCTTGTAGATGTGAACGTAGTAGTTTTCTCATTTTTAGGAGAAACAGGACCTAACCATGAGAATGACGACGGATTACCTGTAAGTATTTCAGCAGTAATATCCAATGAAGCATCTGCACAGACAGTTTTGTCTTCGATGTCGGCAAGTTTTACAGCCGGGAATACAGTAACCGTTGTCGATTCTTTCTTTGGACAATTGTATTGGTCAGCTATTGTATAATATAAGGTATACTCGCCTTGACTATCGCTGCGGAATACCGACTGGGTAACAATTGTAGAATCAACAATACGTTGTCTGTCTCCACCGACCCAATGCATAGTGTAATTTCCTGGGATGCCCTGTGGATTGATATCTAACGTCAAATCTTCACTTGCACACACAGAATACGTCGGATCCAAAGCCAAATCAGATTCTGGTTTTATTATCACATCTGCCGATGTTTCGGCCGTACATTGATTTGCATCAATTACCTGAACACTTACACTATATGAGCCTGCTGTTGGAATTGTAAACGAAGCCTTATCGCCCAAAGATGACAAACCGTCAATTCCAGTCCACAAGTATGAATACGGTGTTTGTCCTTTTTCAGCAACCGCCTGCGCTGTCGCTTCAACATTCATACATTCTGTAACAGGTGCAATACTTACAGTTGGCAAATCGTCAACACGAACAACTACATCTATTGAATCGGTACATCCGATAGCATCTGTCACAATCAACTTAACAGTTTTATTACCAACAACTTGAGAGTTATTGAATAGATAATTTTCTGTTTGTACAATAATTGGACTATTGCTATCAATCCATTGATACTTATACGGAGCAACACCCGATATAGATGATATAATATTTATAGTATTACCCTGACAAACATGCAAATCACCTTGTCCCATTACCGAAATCACAGGCAATGCGTTCACAATTACCGTATGCGTTGCCGACGCTGGATCGAAATGTTTAATTCCAACACTATTCAATACAACTTTATAAGCCGTTATTTCAGTAGGAGCAACGTCGATTGATTTTGTCGTAGCAATTATAGTCGAAGGATCTGATACATTGTACCATTCATATTTGTATTCTCCCGTACCTCCCGAAGGAATTGCCTCCAAGGTAACCGTATTTCCAAAACAATATGGATCAGGTTTCTGAACAATAGTCACTTTCAATGGTTGTCCAATAATTGTAACAACCACCTCGTCACTACCCTTACAACCATTATCGTCGGTTACTTGCAAAGTGTAAATAGTCGTTTCCAATATAGAAGATGTCGGATTTTGGATATTTGCCGCAGAAGTCAACGAGTCGGCTGGGCTCCACAAATATGAGTACGGAGCAGTACCACCCGTGGCAGAGCCATTCAACGTGAACGGAGTACCCCAGTCTTCAATTCTGTCTTCCCCAGCATTTGCAGTAGGATTTTGCCAACCGCTAATCTGAAGTTCATCATCGGTGACACAACCATTGCCATCTTTAATTTGAATACCGATAGTATAAGTTTTTGTACCCACTTGAGTATAAATCGGATTCAGCACGTCGGTACTACTCAACTGCAACGTATCCAAGAACCAACTTGTCGTGTAATTATTACCGTATGCATATTTAATCAATGGCACCAATGCGATTGTATCGCCGTCGCAGAGAGAGAAATCATCACCAAGAGAGATTTCCGGCAATCTGAGCGACGTCAATTTCGTACTTGTTTTTGAGAAACAGTTTGTATTGTTGTCTGTGACAGTCAAATTGACCGTATATTCAAATTCGTCGTCCGACGGATTAGCAGGAATCACTTGTACACTACTTCCTTCGTCCGACAGCAATTTTGCCATTGTTTCCCATTTATATGTAACATTGCCCGACGAGGTGTTTGCCCGAAGATTGATTGTATCCTGAGCACAAACAGACAAGTCTTTTGTAACAATTTCAGCCAACGGATTAGCATTTACTACAACTTGAATAGATGCCGTATCAGAAATACAGCCGTTATTCGCTTTCACATACAGGCTGACATTCTTTGTTCCTGGAGTAGAAATATCCAAAATTGGGTTAGAATCTGTCGACGTCACATCGCCAGTCCAATTATAGGTGAACGTAGCCGAAGAAACACCTTCAACCTTTGGATTTGCAGAAAGCGTCACACCAAGATCCGAAACGCATTGGTCGTCAACTGCGTCAATCGTCACTTTTGGACGCGGCTCGTTTCTTATCGAAACAACATCGGAAGTATCTTTACAACCATTTGCATCCTCCATAATATATTGGAAGAAATGTACACCCGATATATATGACGCAAATACTGGATTCGGAACATCTGTGCTCGACAGCGAACTTGTACTCATCGAAGACGAAATCCACTGATGTTTTGCACCATTGCTGCTTCCTGTAACAACCGAGCCAGTCAGTTTAACTTCGTTACCATAGCAAGAAACCGTCGTATCGACAGCAGCTTTAACAACAGGTTTTTGGTTTACTTTTACCGAAATTTGTTTTTCGTCTTTACAAAGATTTTTATCCGTCACACCAAACGTCAAGTAATAAGAACCAACATTATCCTTAGTATTGACGGTAGCATTTTGTGCACTAGCTGCTGTTGTGAGGATATCTGTATCACCAGTCCATGAATATGTATATGCCGGCGTCCCGCCTGAAACTTCAGGATTCAAAGCCAATGCATCGCCCTGACAAACAGTTGCATCAGACAGTGTTATAGTTGGATTAGCATAAACAACTTGAGTTTTTGTATCTGTAACTACATCATTTTCAGTATTATCGGTCACTTTCACGGTAACAGAAACATCGGACTGTACGTTTGGAATTACAATAACCGAATCATTCTTCTGTGTGAACGGAACTGACGGAGACAACGTCCATTGATATGTAAACGGTCCTGTACCACCAGTTCTGTTTGCATCAATTTCAACATCTTTACCAGCACAAACCGGTTCTACTTCCAAAGCGACCTTTACAGGAGCATAAACATCGACCAAAACCTTTGCCGATGCGGAACAAGTTGTTTTTGTGTTTACAACTTCTATTGTATAATACGTCGGTTCTTGCAAGCTGACTGTCGTTGGCGTCAACGTGCTTGTAGACGCAAGTTTCGAAGCGTCAGTCCACGTATACGAGTAATCTGATGAAGCTGGAGAAACTGTTGCTTTCAAGTTTGCAGTCTGCCCTTTTTGCAATTTTCCGCTCGTATTTTCCAACGTAACTGTTACCTGCGGATTTACCGTAACAGTTGCTTTTTTCGTATCGGAGCAACCATCATTTGTTATTGTATACGAAATTTCGTGGTCGCCCGTTCCTGCGGTTTTAGGATTGAAAGATGCAAGTGTAACACCCGCACCCGAATATTCACCACCCGAAGGAGTTGCCGTAAGCGCTATTGGTTCAGCGTCTTCACAGATACTAAAATTATCAAATTTAATATCATCCAACGGAGTTACGTTTACCGTTAATGTTGCAAATGCAGAGCAATCGGCACTATAGAACACTTTTGCATAGAATTTCGTATTATCTGTCACAGGAACAGATTCTGGCGAAGCCACTAATTTTGTACACGCATAGTCAGAATACCACATTACCGTAGCCGAATTGTCAGTTGTGACAAGATTACGCGACGTTGTCAAATTAAGTAAACCTTGGTCCCCACCGAGAGACGGAATTTCGCAGACTGTTATTTCATTGTCTGTCACCGTAGGAATCGGGTAAACATGAAGTACCAATTCACCTGGGATATCCACACATTTGTCGTCGACATAGACGTAGAAAATAGTTTCTCCTGCCTGAACATCGACAAACTCTGGATTTTCGACAGGTTTTGTCCGTTGATAATCTAAATACCACAATCTGTCGGCAACAAGAGCACCGCCTGTTGCATAGTTGTATTCCGTCAAATTAAATTCTTTCAACAAATTGCCTTCTGTCGCGCACGTGTCACCCAACTGAACGGTACGTTTTTCAATACCCGGGTTACGGACAGTCAAATATACCATTGTCGTGTCGGAACGAGTGACTTCGAAGTTATTCCGAACAATTGCATACAATGAATCTTTATCAGTTATTGTATATTCCTTCGCATCGCGGTTAAGGATTGTAACCCGTCTATCATTGGTATAAAATTGTAAATTATCTATATAATACCCATAATTACCATTTTTATTATACCAGTTATTTCCAGAATATATACGTAATCTAAATGTTTTGTAATTTGTCAAAGATTCCTTGTAATCTGAAAAATCAAGTTCAACGTGTTCCCAATCGGTTCTATACAATGTATCAACCTTGTTATTATTAGTATAATGACATGGTTCCAAAGATGTTCCTAAAAGGGATACAACATTGTCATTTTGATCTATCAAGTCTACGAACACCTGATGTTCATCATGTCCATAAGGAGTTAACGTACTATCATACCGAACATCAAAAGAGAACTTTCCTCCAATGCCGACATTCAAGCCCGAACTTTCCAAATCTATATTCAACCACACCGATTTTTGCGCCTGCTCTCCCGACATTCCTGGTAATTGAACATAATTTGCATTATTTTTCCCTAAATATCCCACCGTTTCGGAACTATTCACTTCGTTAGGGTCAGGATTAGAAACAACAGATATAGTTCCATTTCCTACACTATATTTCGACGACATTAAACGATTGCTTTCAAAATCATCCCACACAACAGTTTCGGCAGGGACAAATTTATCAAAATGGTCAACATAGAATCCTGTCACAAGTCCCTTGCGTCCGACAATTGTATCGTTCAGATTGAACAGATTATAATACTGACTTTGGTCGTTGTTAGGAGAAAGTCTCGGAGTATAACAAACCGTATCGTACACCGTATTCAAATCAACAGGTTCAACCACACGTATTATTACACTGCGTTCCACATCGCCGTAGCAGGCTGTAGTAATTGTAGCAGTATATTTGTACACGCCTACAGGGTCGATTACCGCATACGGGTTTTCCACATTTGTCTTGTTCAGATAATATGGAGAATCCATTTCCGCCCAATCGTATCCGTCCCACATATAACCAACCCAATTAAACTTGTAACCTCCGTCGGCAAGCAGACTGACTTTTGTATTTCGAGTAACGGTAATAATCGTATCGTTGTTGTTTACAATAATTGACGAAGGATTATTGTCGGTGAATCGAGAGAAATATCCATACATGGAACCCATCAAACGATAACCCTGACCGTCACCCCAGTCGTGAGACGTCGAGTTCATCATACCCATGTGGAACAACGAAGTTGTGTTTTGCAAGAAGTACGCTCCTTCAGGTAATTCAGATTGTGTAAAATGAATACGTGCAACTTTCCAGTCCATTCCATCAACTTGTTGAAAAGTCTGTCTTTCTATCACATCAGATTTTGCCCCATTCAACAAGAAATCATGTTCGCCGTCACCCTTCACCATCAAGTTCATGTAGAATTCTTGGTCGTTCTGCGAACCATACGTTCTCACAAAACCCATCTTATAAGAACCAGTACACATTTCGATAGAAGGAAGTATGGCACCTGCAACCTCACAATGGTAACCAGAAATTTGAAACGCATATACTGGATTTGTTGCATGGATAAACGTATATATGTCATCTTTTTCTATTTCTATAGAAATAGTCTGTCCCTTATTTAATGCAGAGCCATATTGCGCTCCATTAACCGACACGACAGTATTGTCCTTGGTTGCAGTAATTGCAACTATTTCCTTAAAATCATTTCCTTGATTTCCCGACTCCCGTCCTTTAAATCCCTCACCTTGGAATATCACATAATCACGACCTGTCACAGCAACAGGAACAATTTGGTCACCGATATAGTCCTCGCAGTCACCCGATTTAGTGTAATAATCAGGATATGCAGAGTCTTCACCAATAGTCACGGCAATCGGTTTTGTAGAAACAATGTGCGTACCTGAAAGGCGGGAATTTATATCCTGACCTTTTGCACGAACCACGTAGGTTTGTCCTCTGTCTAACTTCACAGATTTTGTCGAACCAGCAGTAATGCCAACGCAATTCGCTGTCGGTGTAATATTCACCGTCGTATTATCCTGAGTGGCAACAATCACAATGTATGAAAATGCCGAATCGGAAATATGGTTATCATTTACACCACCAGCATTAGGATAATCACTTGTCGGTTGTTCCTCACCCATTCCCTTGTTATGATACGTATCGTTCGACATTTTATTTTGGAACGGCGTATAGAACTCTTTACCCAAAGCATTTTGTCCTTTCAATGAGAAAATATCGGTATTCAACACCGAGGCAATTTCATAATAGGCTGTAATCAAGGCATTTGAACGAATATAAATACCTTTATCTTCCTTTACATTTCCTTCTTTTGAACACTGAATATTGTCTATAAACGGTGTCAAGTCAACCGAAGCGGTTCCGTTTGCCTCAATGCTCAAATTTGCAATGGTAATACCCAACGCAGGCAAAGTCACCGTCACATCGGCATCGGCGTCCTGAGTTGCCAGACGCAAATAAATCGGACGACCTCCAACCTTGTACGGATATCCATCCGGCCACTGCGGAGCATGGTCGATGTTTCCATACGGAGCCGCGAACCAAAACTCATAATCCACTTGTGCAAATGCACCCATCACGAAAGAAAGAACACTAAAAACAAGCAAAACAACACGCTTGTACCATCTATTTTGAGCATTCATATAGCTTTGTATTTTCATATTTCGTTTCACTGTATATTTTTCACCAACATATAAGACTACAAAAACCACCAAATGGTTTCGTTGAAAAGGTCAAAATAACAAATTTTTTTGAAAAAAAACAAATCTATTGTGCTATTCCTCAGCGAAAAAGGCCGAAACATTGCGATATTCCAAGAATATCTTCGCTCTCGAAACACAACCAACGTACTTCCCATTGTCGATTACAGGGAAATTGTAATGGCCACTTTTTTGTATGGTTTTTACTACTTCCTCCATGCTTTGGTTAGGAGAAAAAAAGTATTCGGGAATATACATAAGTGTTCGAACATCAACTTTATCGTACAACTCGGGAGAGAAAATTATATCACGAATATCATCTAATTTTACCATTCCGTACATAATTCCATCTTCGCCGACAACGGGGAAAATATTTCGTTTTGAATGTTTTATAACCTCGACCAAATCACCTAATGTTGCATTGGGGTCAACCGTCAAAAAGTCGGTTTCAATCAACTTGCGAATGTCCAACAAAGTCAATACAGACTTGTCTTTGTCGTGCGTCAGGAGTTCGTTTCGTTTTGCCAAAACGTAGGTGTAAACCGACGTATCTTCGAAAATTCTCACCGTGGCATAGGCAATGGCGGAAACAAGCATCAGCGGCACAAAAAGTCCGTAACCGTTGGTAATATCGGCAATAAGGAATATTCCTGTCAGCGGGGCATGCAACACTCCAGCAATCATTCCGCTCATTCCCAACAAAACAAAAATCGATTCGGGAACGCGAATGTTGAAATACGAAAACAAATATGAGAAAAACAAGCCTATAGTTGCTCCGATGAACAACGACGGAGCAAAAATGCCACCTACTCCGCCGGCACCGAACGTCAGCGAAGCCGCGATAACTTTTATGAGAATTACGGCGGCAAACAGCGCACAAATCACCATAAAACTTTCCTGATACGGCTCGAACATTGACTGTTCAAACAAATAGGAGTAATCGCCTCGTAGCGACATGTTTATTTCCTTAAAACCTTCGCCATATAACGATGGGAAAAAGAACAAAATAATACCAAGTCCAAGACCGCCGACGAACAACCGTTTTTTCTTTTTCTTAATTTTCGAAAACATTTTATTCATCAGCACGTACATTTTCTTGAAATACACAGAAATCAAGCCTGTAATGATTCCCAAGACAATGAACGACGGAACGTCTTGAAAACGATAATCGCGGCTGAACATGTCGACCGAATGGAACAACACGTCCTGCTCAAGAAAGAAGTACGACGACAACGTAGCAATTGACGAAGTAAGAATCAGCGGCACAATCGACGACATTGAGAAGTTTGCATAAATAACTTCCAGCACGAATATAACAGCCGCAATCGGAGCGTTGAATATCGCCGCCATGACGCCAGCCGCGCCGCAGCCAATCAGCACTACGCACTGTTTGTAATTCAGTTTGAACACTCTGGCGAAGTTTGAACCGTATGCCGCACCCGTCACGATACTTGGCCCCTCCAATCCCACCGAACCTCCAAATCCGACCGTCAATGCACTTTCGAGCATAGACGAAATCATGTTGTGCGGTTCTATGTCGCCTTTTCGACGCGAAATTGCGTGCAACACGCCCGGCACGCCAATATTCGAATCACTTTTAATGACATATTTCACCACCAAAAGCGTCAGCGTGATTCCTATCATCGGAAGGAAAAAATACACGTATTGTCCGCCCATTGTCGGCGAGCAATAATGAACGAGATATTGGATGCCATGCACCATCGACTTAAGCAGTACCGCCACAAGCCCGGTAACTATACCAAGCACAATGCTGAGCAAGTACATAAACTGTTTGTCGGTAATCCGTTCCAGACGCCAACGATACAATTTCACCCAAATAGATTTTTTTCCCGTTTTCATTATGGTTGCAAAAATAAATCTTTTAGCAGACTAAAAAATTTTTTGCGACAAATTCTATCCTGATTTGAAAATAAAAAAGTAGAGACGCGATTAATCGCGTCTCTACCAATAAAACATCATAGAATTTGTCGTAGAGATACAATTAATTGCATCTCTACCAAACAATTATTTTACAAATTTAATTGTACCTTCTTGTGCACTGATGAAGTAAACACCTGCTTCCAAAGAATTTACATTGAATGATTGCGAAGCAGTAGCAATTGCCTTACCAGCAACGTTGTAAACTGTAATTTCGCCAGCAGAGTAAACCATTCCACCAACTACAGCGAATGCATCGGCAGAAACTGATTCTACAGCAGTAGGTTCTCCACCTTCACCGCCTTCGCCACCTTGTGAGGAACCACCTTGTGTGAAAGCGATTGATTCAACACCATCTATAAGTGTTTTGTCATTTTTTTGATATGAGAAAATTAATTTATATGCACTAAAATCCATTGCATCAGCCGACAATGTCACTTTTGTAGATGCATCTATAGAACCATCTGCACCTATTGCGGCCGTTGTGCTACCCCAACCGATCAATGGATTCCACCAACCTGCAGCCTCTGAACCATCTACCAAAATTAAAACAATACTTCCTTCTACTACTGGAGAAACGGAACCTTTAATGTTAATAGTAACCTCATCACCACTCTTTAACAATTTTTCTCCCCAAACATCACCAATTAAATATTCTCCTTGATAACCATCTTCACCAGCATTAACGGACAATGTAACATCACTAGAGACTGTTAATTCATACGATTCGGAAACAACACCTGCTTCAGTGAAACTAACATCTTCTGTAGTTTCGCTGGTAAATACGACAAGTTGAATTCTTCCTGCTGCAACTGCATCTGCTGTAATAGCAATAGAAGCCGATGTCTCTACTGTCGCAGAACCGAGAGTAGCTTTATCTTCCTTGCTACTTAGTTCTTTCCACCAACCAGCAGCTTCAGAACCATCAACTATCCACACACCAACTTCCGCTAATTCGACAGAAAATGTTCCTTTTATAGATACATTGATAACATCACCACTTGCTAAAACGACATCCTTTCCTATTTGGCTGGTAACGTCAACTATTGCTTGTGCTCCTTGTTCTTGTGCACCTAATGAGCAACTACCTAATTTAATGTCATAGTTTGTTGCACTTGCTGCAAGCCCCAACAGACATGAACTCAATAGTAAAAATACTTTCTTCATAATCTTAAAATTTAAATTTAACATTCATAATTATTTGTCAAAGATATATTTTTTTTGGAATACGTACAACTAAATGTGTAAAAATTACACCATCAAGACGACATATATAAACGGGCGTCTTTTTAGAATTGCATTATAATAATGTAAGGAGACCCCAAAATTATATTGCGTATTTTTCGATTTTTTTGGTAAAGAGTATCAAAAAATTAGGTACTTTTGAGGCGGTTAATAAAAATTACTAACAAAATACGTATTAGGATGAAAAGAACATTTCTGTTTTTGGTGTTTCTGATTCCGTCGGTATTGTTTACCGTTGCCCAAGAAGATACGGTGAACACAATTGTTGTCGAGGCGAATCAAGAAGCAGAGTTGGCCTATAACAAGGGTATCTCCCTTATGGGCGAGAAACAATACAAAGAAGCTGTCGCTCAGTTCGAGGAAGCTTTGAAGTATAACGCACAATTCCGTCAGGCATACGTCAACATGGGAAGTGCAAAGTCGGCAATGCAAGATTACGACGGTGCAATCGCAGCGTTCGACAAAGCATTGGAAATTGACTCTACGCAAAGTCAGGTGTGGTTCTCACGAGGAATGGCAAATTTCAACAAAGCAGCTTACAATGCTTCGTACCAAGACTTTTTGGTTGCCATGCGTCACGGATATAAAACAGCCGATGTTTATTATTACGCAGGCGTTGATTTATTTTTCTTAAAAGAATACGAAAAAGCAATTACTTCGTACACGAACGCAATCAAGGTTGATGCTTCGTATGCATACGCATACAACGACCGAGGCAGTTGCTACCGCAAATTGGAAAAATACGACGAGGCAATCAAAGATTACGAACAAGCAATCACGTATGACCCACAATTAGCAAGCACATACGACAATCTCGGTTCTGCATTGACGAAAAAAGGCGATTTGCAAGCAGCAATAAAAAACTTCAACCTTGCAATCTCTAAAAAGCCTGATTTCTATGGTGCATACAACAACCGCGGCGAAGCTTACTTCATGCAGGGAGACATTAAAGCCGCATATAATGATTTCAAGAAAGCTTTGGAATTGAATAAACAATTTGCCATGGCATACAATAATATGGGCGTCATTCTTGCTACGCAGAAACGCTACGAAGATGCTCTCGCAATGTACGCCAAAGCAATTGAAATCAATCCGCAGTTCGGCATGGCGTACTACCATCAGGCAGCAGCACAGGAAATGCTCAGAAAATTCGATGAAAGTTGCGAGTCGCTTGTAAAAGCACGCGCTTGCGGTGTTGATGTTCCGGCATCATATACCGCTGGTTGTAATTAAGTTTAACCCGAAAGATGATGACAACAATGAATAAGATAAAATATTTCATCAGCTTGATTGCCTTGACAATGATGGTCTCATTGTCATTCGGTCAGTCAAAAAGTGTAGATTTCACAACGAAAAACTTCACTGACAGACAAGGTTTGAAAAACGCATTACGTGCGATCGACGAAGGCGACGCATACGAGGAAATCGCCGATTACAAAACTGCGGTGACAAATTACTTAAAAGCACAGGAATTCAATCCGAACAATGCCGATTTGAATTACAAGATAGGTAGTTGTTATGCCCGATTGAATCAACAGGAAGCAGCAATTCCATACTTCTTAAAGGCTTTGGAGCTCGACCCGATTGGTGCCGGCGACGCATACGCGGCAGTCGGTTTATGTTATCAACTCACGTATCAGTTTGACGATGCTATCAACGCATTCCAGAAGGCACAGGCCCGTCTGACTCCCGAAGAGAAAAAGACAAAAGGTAAATTGTTGACGAAACACATAAACGAATGTACAAACGGTAAAGAATTTGTAAAAGACTCAGCCAGAGTGTTCATCGACAACATGGGTTCGGCAATCAACTCAAAATATCGAGACTACGCTCCTATTATTTCTACAGACCAATCAATGGTAATTTTCACGTCCACGCGCGACAACCCATACAATAAAAAAGTAGAAATCGACGGAGAGTACGACGAAAACTTGTGGATTTCGTATCGTAACGGTTCAAAATGGTCAGCCGCAAAAGAAATCGGCGAACCGTTGAACACAAAAGAAAACGATGCAACAATCGGTTTGTCACCAGATGGTCAGAAAATCTTTACATATTATGGTAAAAAGGGTGGCGACATAAAATATTCAGAAAAGAAAGGTGAAAAATGGAGTGTTCCAACTATGTTCTCCGCCATCAACTCTCCAGACGGTCACGAATCATCGGCAAGTTTCTCGTATGATGGAAAGACGGTTTACTTCTGTAGCAACAATACCGACAGAGTGCAAAACTACGGCGAACACGACATTTTCATGTGTAAAATGGACGCCAAAGGCAAATGGGGCAAACCTGTCAATTTAGGTTCTACAATCAACACCGAATATGACGAAATCGGCGTATTCATGCACCCAGACGGCCGTACAATGTATTTTGTGTCAGACGGTCACAAAACTATGGGTGGCTACGACATTTTCAAGACAGAATTGCAAGACGACGGTTCATGGTCTGAGCCAGAGAACTTAAAATACCCTATCAATACGCCAGAAGACGACATGTACTTCGTAATGGCAGGTAGTGGTCGCCAGGCTTATTATTCGTCGTCGCGAAACGGCGGTCACGGAGGTCTTGACATTTATATGATTACATTCCTCGGTCCTGAAAAGAAATTGAAAATGGCGACAGAAAACAACCTGATTGCGATTATGGCAAATCCTATCGAACAAGAAGTTGTAATGGAAAAAGAAGTTGAAATTAAAACTTCACGTTTGACTGTCGTAAAAGGTATCGTATATGAATCAGGGTCAGATCCTAAGAAATTCCTGGATGCTGTCATAGAAATCACCGACAATGCGACCGGACAAATTTTGTTCACCAACACGGCGAACTCTTCAACTGGTAAATTCTTGCTTCCGTTGCCGTCAGGTAAAAACTACGGTATCGCGGTAAAGAAAGACGGTTATTTGTTCCATTCGGAAAACTTCGACGTACCACAAACTTCGGAATACCAGGAAATCAACTTGGACATTCCTTTGATGCCTATCAAAAAAGATTCGAAGATTGTGTTGCGTAACGTATTCTTTGAAACAGCCAAATCAACGTTGAACGCCATGTCTTACACCGAGTTGGATAATCTTGTGAAAATCATGAACGACAATCCAAAATTGAAGATTGAAATTGGCGGTCACACCGATAATGTCGGTACAAGAACATACAACCAAAAGTTGTCGCAAGACAGAGCCGAAGCAGTTGTAAATTATCTGCTTTCGAAGAAAATTGCTAAAAACCGTATGACATTCAAGGGTTACGCGTTCGACGAGCCAATCGATACGAACGATACACCTGAAGGACGTGCACAAAACCGTCGTGTGGAATTCAAGATTCTTAGCAACGAATAAGGTTGTTGACAAGCCTTTAAATAGAAAAGAGACGAATAATTCGTCTCTTTTTTTTGTTTCATTATAATTGGGAATTAAAAAAATGCGTATATTTGGCAAAAATATGTGCAAGGGATTTTGCCTTCACGTAGAAAAGACAAATAATTAAAACTAAACAAAAGAAAGTATTAATAAAGTAAAAATTATGAAAAAAGTATTTGCGTTCGTGATTGCGTTGGGCTTGATAAACCTGACATCGTATTCACAAGAAGTTGCTGGAGCAGGAAGTGATTCTACAGCAAAAACAGAAACTGTTGCACAAGCTGATTCAGCTAAAACGACAGATGTAGTGGCAGAAGAATCTGCAAGTGAGGAAGAGTTTGTTCCAGAAGAAAAAGGTTTCCACCAAATACTTAAAGAAAAAGTAATTGAAGGTGGTGCTGGATTCATGGCACTTGTAATCATCTGTTTGATTTTAGGTGTTGCAATTTCAATTGAAAGAATTTTATATTTGAATTTGGCTACAACCAATACAAAGAAATTATTATCAAGCATTGAAGAGGCTTTGAACAAAGGCGACGAAGAAGCTGCAAAAGAAATCTGCAGAAACACTCCTGGTCCTGTGGCAAGCATCTTCTATCAAGGTTTGACACGTCTTTCTGACGGTCCTGAAATGGTTGAAAAGACTGTTGCTTCTTACGGAAGTGTTCAAATGGGTCTTTTGGAAAAAGGTTTGACTTGGGTTTCACTGTGTATCGGTCTTGCTCCTTCACTCGGTTTCTTGGGAACTGTGATTGGTATGATCCAGGCATTCGACGATATTGCCATTGCAGGTGAAATGTCACCAACTGTCGTAGCAGGCGGTATCAAGGTTGCCTTGTTGACTACTGTAGGTGGTTTGATTGTAGCTATGATCTTGCAAGTATTCTACAACTACTTGTTGTCAAAAATTGACGATTTAACAACAGATATGGAAGACGCTTCTATCTCGTTGGTTGACATGGTAGTTAAATATAATGCTCAAAAATAGTCACGAATAATGGATAATCAATCTTTTAATAAAACATTTAAGGTCGGATACGTATCATTATTGGTATTAGCATTACTTGCGACAATATGGTACTGGACTGTCGCTGCCGGCAAGGATTGTCTTGCATGTACATTGCCAGTCTGCGAAGGCGTTACACCTGCGGGTGATTCTTACCTGATGCCAGCCGACTCATGTGCTCTCTCTTATGAAGAAATAGTAATAAGAGAACAGACGCAAGGAATTGATATTACAGAATGTAGTCAAGAATGTCTCGATTATACAGGTGCATATTTGTGGTTTGCAATAGCATTAATTATCATCGCTATCGTTCTTATGGTTGCAATGGCGGTATACTCGGCATTCACCAATGGCAAGAAAATGTCGAAGACGACATTGATGACGGCTATATTCCTGATTGTCGTATTGGCTATTTCAATTGCTGTGGCTGTTTCGACAATTGTAATTCCGAACATTATTGGCTATGACAAGGCAATTTCAGAATTCGAAGTTGCATTGACCGACACTATGTTGTATGGAACATACTTCATATTGATTGGAGCTGTTTTAGCTATATGTTCATCATTTGTAGTTAAATTTTTAAGAAAGTAAGAGAATAAGAGTGGGGAAGCAATTCCCCACTTTAAAGTATCGAAATATGGGAAAGAAAGTTCCAGAAATAAATGCTTCTTCAATGGCTGACATCTCGTTCATGCTATTGATATTCTTCTTGGCAGCAACGACAATGGACACAGACAAGGGTCTATTCCGTATGTTGCCTCCATATCAAGACCCAACGGAGCAACAAGAAGACATCAAAGTATTGGACAAAAACTTGTTTGTGGTTCTCGTAAATAAAGACGACAAACTGATGGTTGAGAAACAGCCTATGAATACTCGTGACTTACGTAGAGCTTGCAAGGAATTCTTGATGAACATGAACAACGACAGCGAAGACAAGAAGTATCCTGGCTACAACGAGGAAACTATTCCAGGAATCGGCACGGTAAAAGTCACCAAGGCTATCGTAAGTATTCAAAACGACAGGCAGACTTCGTATGAAAAGTATATTGAGGTTCAGAATGAGATTATTGCTGCTTATAACGAGGTAAAAGATTACTATTCAATGAAGTACTTCAAAAAACCTTTCAAAGATTTGAAGGAAAACCAGCAAGATATCATTAAGCAAATCATTCCTCAGAAGATTTCGGAAGCAGAACCTAAAAATATTGGAGGAAAGTAAGATGGCTCAGTTTAGAAGTAAAGAAAAAAAGACTCCACCGCCAATATCTACGCAATCATTGCCAGATATTATCTTCATGTTGATATTCTTCTTCATGGTTGCGACGACTATGCGCGAAAGTACATTGTTGGTGAAAAAACCTCACTTGCCAAAAGCAACTGAGTTTGTAAAACTTGAGAAAAAATCCTTGGTCAGCAATATTTATATTGCCGCTCCGTCGAACGCATTACAGAAATTGTATGGTACACAACCTGTAATCCAGTTAAACGAAGCAATTGAAGATGTTTCGAAAATTGCAAAATTCGTAGAATTGGAAAGAGAATCAATGCCCGCAAACGACCGTTCACAAATGACTGTTTCGTTGAAAGTTGATTCAAAAGCCCGCATGGGTATTGTAACTGACGTAAAACAAGAATTGCGTAAGGCAAATGCGTTAAAAATTAGTTACTCGGTTGTACCGAAAAACTAATCTTGTAAGGAATAAAAAAAAGAGGGAAAAGCGTTGCTTTTCCCTCTTTTTTTGTGTCAAATCTGGCATTGACAGAATCATTTGCTCGAGATTCCTTTTGAGAAAATTCAACCACATACAATTTATTTCCATAAAAAAGACTATTTTTGAAAAGGGTTTCCCTGATGATTTTTTCATAGGGGAAAACAAAAGTAAAATGGCGTTTATCTAACGCTTTGTTTTAGACGTGTAGAAATCTGGCAGTTTCAACACACATTCCTGTCGAACGCAAAGCAACGATGGATGCCCATTAGATATGGATTTATATAGTACGCTCGTGCTATTTTCATATCGGCGTGGGTTCTGCGTTGCTCGTTCTGACAGGAAGGGCGATGCCAGAGCCTCTACACGTGGAACGGGTAACAGATACGATTCCACGCTTTTTTATTTATAATCCTTTTTTGTTAGGAATCGGCGAAAAACTAAAAACCTATGCTTCGATACGGCACATGGTGAATTTATGTTTGTGAAAATTTAGAGGTTGCTCCCGGCACGGATTAGGGATTGAAAGATGAAAAAAATATGTACTACAATGGTTTTGACACTTTGTGCACTTTGTGCATTTTCACAAAACCTAAGAATTAATTTCTACGCTCAAATTGATGAGAATAAGAAAGTCGCACCAGATAGCGTGTTGGTCGAAAATCTTGCTTCGGGATATAGTAAGATGATTCATA
>JAEEGL014591220.1_pt1 | contig 34785 bp, 17 predicted proteins | sample 9134231 | NCBI WGS metagenome assembly JAEEGL01 (sample SAMN16246548, study PRJNA631951) | gut metagenome | biome: gut microbiome; feature: rumen; material: fiber-attached | host: Bos | place: Iran: Karaj | collected 2018-10
ACCTCGCCCCAACGATCATAACTGGTTCCGAGAGAGTCAGGGACAGCGAAGTATACCATATCTTTGTTAGATGCTGCATATTGGGGTTTGATGTAGCTAAGACGAATATCTTCCGGATAACGCTCGTAGAGATTCAGCAACGGATCGCTGCAATATACTTCGCCCCATCCGCCTCCGTCACCATTGAACATCGAGGCAATGCTACCAGAACCACGATTCTCGAGAACAGTATGAGCGACAGCAAACAAAGTTTCTTTACTATTCAAAGCATTAGCGAAATAGTGCTCGTAATCCGGATCCAAGTTAGCCACAGGATTCCCCATTTGGTTAACTGTCTCGATTACTTTATCATTCTCCTCCATATAGAGGTAAACACGACTAAGCAAACCGAGAGCGGTATTTTTGCAAGCATAACCTGCGTTTACATTACTTCCTGCACGCTTGGTCATCAAACTAGCAGCCTTTTGCAGATCCAAAACAACTTGGTCATATACTTCGCCAACAGTTGCACGATGAGTTTCTTCTGTACTGGTACTAGTACGGAGCACTATACCCAAATTGTCACGACCGTGACTATATGGTTTTGCAAAGATGGTTGCCATTTGGAAATGGCACATTGCGCGGAGAAAATAAGCCTCACCAAGCAACTGGTCATTTTCTGCCGACTTTCCTTCTTCAAATCCTTCTATAACAGTGTTGGCAGAAGATATAACCTTATAACCGACCATCCAGAAAAGACCTACGTTCTTCAGGTTGTCTGTCATTTGGTAAACCGTTGCCTGATATAACGGGTCAGTAGTACGTCCAGAGAGACTGGTGTTGTCAGCAGGGAACTCGGCCATCTGCATGTAGTGACGGACATATGTATTGCTGGATGCATACTCAATATACTCATATTCGTTCTTGAGCATAGCATAACAACCATCAATAATGTATTGCGCACCCGCAGGGTCGGATAGCAGTACCTTGTCATTCATTTCATCGTCAGGGACAACGTTGAGATCACAACTGCTGAAACCAAACACCAATCCAAGTGCTATAGTTAAATATAATGCTTTTGTTTTCATAATTGTTAAATATTTCAATTACCAATTAAAACTCTATCTCTATACCACCTACAATATTGCGTGCAACCGGGTATTGATCAGCATACATACCTGCCAACGAGTTTGTTGAGGTAGAGAGACTAACCTCCGGATCCATGCCCGAGAATTTGGTAGCCGTTGCAATATTGTCAGCCGAAACAAAGATGCGACACTTGCTCATATACTTCTTCGGAATGAGTGTTGCGCAGAAATCATAACTCAAGGTGATATTCTTCAAACGGAAGAAACTACCATCCTCCAAGTAACGAGAAGATACCTGATTAGAGTTTTTGTTTCCGTTCAGTACAGCCTTCGGGTGGGTAGCCTCATCGCCCGGGTTCTCCCAACGGGTCCATCCGATTTTGCTGTTTTCAATCGAGTACTGAGTATAACCAAGGTATGCACCATCTGCATCCAACGCTTGACGATTATAGTTATACACCTTGTTGCCATATGTAAAGTTGGTATTGATGCTCAGCGCAAGTCCCTTCCAACTAACCTGAGTGTTCAATCCGCCTTGGAAGAGCGGAGTTGCCTTACCTACTACTTGTACAGTAGCATTGTTGTAACTATTGGTAGTAGTCTTGTTGCCTTCTGCATCAACAACGTACCACAAGGGATCACCATTCTCCGGATCTACACCGGCCCACTCCTTCATAAACCAAGTGTAGATATCTTGACCTTCCTTAACTTGTTGGTTCACAGAACTTGCACTTTGGAGGAACGGAGTATGATCCGGCAACGAAGTTACACGGTTGCGGTTGAAACCGATATTGAAACCGATATCCCAACGGAAGTCCTTGGTCTTATAAGCCTGGGCATCGAGACGATACTCAATACCTTGGTTACGAACAGCTCCGGCGTTCTTGGTCACTTCATAGAAACCGGTAGATGGAGCTAAAGGAACGTTCAGCAATAAACCTGTATTGTCCGTATTGTATAAATCAATGGACATATCAATACGATCGATGAAAGTCAAGTCAATACCCACTGCAGCCATGTTAGCTGTTTCCCAATGCAAATCAGGGTTAGCCAATCGACTTGGGGTGGCAGCAGTAACATTCTGATAACTTTCTGAAAGCGCATAAGTAGCCAAATACTTATATGCCGGAATGTTGTTATTACCTGTGATACCGTAACTTGCACGCAGTTTCAAGAAACTAACTACTTTTTGGTCTTTCATAAACTCTTCGTTGCTGATCAACCAACTTGCTGCTACAGATGGGAAGTAACCTACGCGGTGATTAGGAGCGAAAGTTGAACTTGCCTCTGCGCGGAAAGTAGCATTGATAAAGTAGCGTTTTCCGTAGTCATAACCAGCTTGGATAAATGCGGCCCAACTCTTACCAGGGACTTTATAACCTGAAACAGAATACGGAGTTGTCGCATTAAGTGCAGTAACACCATTTGGCATACCTACACCACCGGCTGTAGTGTATTCGTTCTGCCAAAAACTATACTCATAGCCAATCATACCATTAACGGAGTGATTTCCCCACTGATGGGAAGCTTTCAAGATGTCAGTTGTTCCAAACGAATTAGACTGATCATGCGAATTTTCCAAATAACCATTCGCTACTTCCGGATGGAAAGTACGCGGGTCCTCATAAACAGTCCATTTGCTGGCACCATGCGAGAAACGGTTGCTTGATTGCAAAGTCAACCAATCCGTAATGTGGAAATTCAACTGAACGTCTACGCCCATTGAGAGACCGCCTCCACGCGAAAAGTCGTACAACGAGTTATGCAGTCCGTTAAACTTATCTTGAGAATACCATGCCTTACCATTATCAGAACGATTGGCAGAATTGATATAAACCGGAACGTTTTTATCCGTGATAGTCTCATCGTATGGGTTATCCCAAGGCATCTTGGTATAAGCATCGTTCATCATACGCCACGAAGCTTCGCTCTCTGTCGTTGATTTGTCAAAATAAGTATTAACCTTCATATCAAACCATTTAGTAATCTCTGCAGTCAAGTTAACACGACCAGAGAAACGCTCATAATTAGTATTGATGAAAGTACCATCTTGCTTGTAGTAATCAAACGAAGCATAGTAACCTAGTTTTTGGCCACCACCCGCTATGGAAACATAATAGTTCTGAGTCAAACCGTTTTTGAAGAAACACTTTCTCCAATCATAATCGCGATCAAGCAGTTCTGAGGGACGGAGGTCCGTAAATTCAGAACCTTTAATACCTTTGCTATTGTACATCTGCTTATGGTAGTAGTACAACTCTTCCGACTTCATCATAACGTAGTTACCAAAAAGCGGTTGCGTTGAGCCGACAGTTGCACGCAGAGTTACGCGTGCTTTCTCGTTACGCTTACCCGACTTGGTGGTTACAACAATAACACCACCGGCAGCGGCAGCACCGTAGATACCGGTAGCACCTGCGTCCTTCAATACAGAGATACTCTCCACGTCGTTCGGATTGAAAGATCCACCCATAACACCATCTACCACATAAACAGGATCTGAAGCAGCAGTAATAGAACCTGTACCACGGATACGAATCTCAGCATTTGCACCAGGTTGACCGGTTGAGTTGCTAATCTGTACACCGGCAATTTTACCTTGCAACATGTTGCCCACATCACTAGTAGTAACATCGGTTAGAGCGTCAGCCGAAACCGTAACAACGGCAGACGAAAGCTCAGCTTTCTTAACAGCCGAATAACCGAGGGATACAACCTCTTGCAGTTGTTGTGCATCCGACTCCATGATGATTTGCATCTCAGGAATAGCACGCAGTTCGATTGTTTTGTAGCCGATATACGACAGTTGCAATGTTGCCTTGTCCGGAACTGCAAGTTCGAACTTACCATCGAAATCGGTTACTGTACCGGTAGTGGTTCCCATAACCAGGACACTCACACCAATCAGTGGCTCTTGGTTATCGGCATCGATAACCGTACCTTTCACGTTGATGTCAGCAAATGCTGCTACCGCCAACGTCAGGCAGAGAAAGATTGTTTGTAATCGTTTCATAGAAATTTAATATTTGGTTAAATTGAGTTGTTTATACTTATTTTTCTACGACCTTCAGCAAATAGTCTCTCGTAAAAGAAACTTCTATTGTCGGGTTAGCACCGCTAACCTCAAACGAACGCGGTTCGTCTGCAGTATATTCAATTGCCGTATAGGTCTTGTTCTTATCCAGACCACGCAGTTCGATAGTGCCTGTATAGGTCGGTTCTGCAACATCCTTCTTGTCCACATGAGCCGGATCCATTGCACCCATCGGTTTATCCGGATTGACATAGAATGCGTAGTACATTGCATTGTTTTGGCGGATAACATGTGCCTCCGGATAGTCATAACCCCATGTATAGAGGTTCAAATACTCACCACGAGAGAGGTTGTTCTCCTTATAAATCTTCATCCACTTACGGATCAGAGCTTCTTTTTCCGGTGTCAGTTTGAACGGACCTTCCGTCCAGTCCGGATTATCCTCCGGATAAGTAAACTTGGTACCGATAACCGAACCCGTACCAATTTGTGAAGCAAAGTCAGTACCACCATCCGTCAACTCTACGTGGTCACCATAGTAAGCCAGACCCGGAGCCATAGCAGCATAAGCCTTGCGCTTCATACGTACCTGACAAGAACTCATCGGGTCAGAAGCCACTGCCTGGTTAAAAGTCGGCAACAGATAATAGTTGACTGCGCAACCGCACGGACAAATTTGAATTACTGCGTCCTTCTTCATCGCACGTGTCTGCTCATACACTTTCTGGAAATATGACGGCATTTGCTCAGGTGCTTCCCACGCGCTCTGCAGACCACTCTTCTCATTATAATCCGGCAGACAGCAGTTCAGGTGCTGACCGTCAATCTTCAAACCGTCGAAGTTCCATCTCTCGATGAACATCTTCAGCAAATCAGTCGTATAAGCATCTACAGCAGGGTTGACCGGTGACAGATACCAACTGTCCCACCATGTCACATATTCGTGAGCCCACTCACTTGTAAGAAGCAACATTTCCGGGTGCTCTTTGACCAGTTTGGTATCCGGATCTGCAGCAAGCGGAGCCCACCACAATTTAGCTTTCATACCGCGTTTATGGATCTCATCGGTGATATGACGCATATCTTTGTCACCTCCCGGGAAAAGTTTATTGGTATTCCAATCGCCTTCAGCAATCTGATAACCATCGTCAACATCCACCCATTTGAATCCTAATTCTGCGACTTTGTCCAGTGTACCCAACACCATATTCATCTTGAACGGACGTCCATAGCCCCAAGCGCACCAAACCGGCTCAAATGCTTCAGGCTCAGACGGTTGAAGTTTAACTCCCATGTCCTGCTGCATATAATCGGAGAATGCACGCAAAGCGTTGAAGTAGTCACCCTTGTGTGTGTAACGGAACGCCTTATAGCAAGTCAGCGTATCGCCTGTTGCCAATTCCACTTCTTCCGGCAGATCGTAGCGAAGTGCCATAGTCACCTTGTTATCGTAGCGTTTCCACTCAACCGGCATCGAAATCATGCGGAGTACCGGCTCGAACAAACCGATAGCAATACCGCCGTCACGTTGCCACAAATCCACTACAGGAATACCGCCTCCGTAGTCAGAGTTGTTCATTCCAAGATAGTTCTGCTTGGCGAAACCTTCTTTAACCGGCAGAACCCAGTCCATACGCGCATTAGTAGAAGACGGCTGCAACGACCACACAATCGAGTCTTGCGCCTCCACTTCAGTGCGGCACAATTCATAGGCTTTGACCGTAATCGGTTTGCCCAGGTTGACAAAATAGGTTTCGATAACTTCCAGTCCATCTACTCCCTCTACCGGGGTAACTGTCTGATGCTTTTCCACACGCAAACCGTTCTCGTTATACGGGAACGACTGCATGTCAGCTTCGGCACAAATCAGTCTGTCTGTCTGCGACTTGGAGCACGCAGTTACCAACATGGCAGCGCCGATTATAAATAAAAAATGCTTTTTCATTTATTGTTTTTTTTCGTAATAACGGTATATCAGTATATCATTCAATTACTTATACTCTGTCAAAATACGCTCTGCGTTGTCATGATAGAGTTTCTTGAGCACTTCGTCCGGCAGGTTGAATGCCGACAAAGCCCAGTGATAACCGAGTTCCAGGAGATAGAAATGCTCATCGTTGGTCTCCAAAACGCGGAAGATATTGCGATACATTTCAGCGTCCATACCGTTATCGGTACCGAAGAGTACGCGATCTTGGTACTTAATAAGGAATTCACGCGTAGCGCGCGGCGTGTGCGCGGATTCTGCTACGCGAGCAGAAATATCGAAGTACATGTTAGGATACTTGTCGAGCAGTGCGCCCAGACGCGGCAGATCGTGTGTCATGTTCAAATAGTGGCAAGCAATGAAGATGGTGTTCGGATTCTCGCGCAGAGCGTTCTCGAAAGTTTCCATCAACTTATTATAACCATAGCAATTAGTGGTATCCACATGCCATGCTACTGCATTAACAAGACCGTCATTTGTCTCATCCATAGGCAGATACATCCAATACGGCTCTGCAATATGAATACTGATAGGCATCTTCAATTCACCGGCTTTAGCGATCAGCGGTTTGATACGCGGGTCATCAATGTGGATATCTTTGCCGTCACCAGGACGAGCGTAAGTATCACCTTCACCTTTATCTCCCAATTCGCCTACACCGACGGCACCCAGTTCGTTGTGATAACGTTCCAACAACTGGCATGCTTTCTCGATTCCTTCCGGCGACATATCGCTGTAGTCGAAACAGCACCAGAATTTGAAGTGATCTTTGTAGGGTGCATAAGCAGCCACAAACTCCTCAAACGGACGACCAATCCACGAGCAATGCATGATAGCGGAGTTGAGCACACCTACCTCATCCATCGTCTTGGTCCACTGCTCAATCTCCTCTGCGGAAGATGCATAATCGTGCGCGTGCATGTCAATAATATCGTACTTAGCACGATTAACCTGAGTAACAGGGATATTGTTAACTACTACTGGACTGAAGTCTCTCAAGAGAATCTTATCGACAGGACTTTCGGTTGATTCTCCGGTTTGTTTACAATTGCATGCTGCCATTACCAAAGCAGCGAAAAGGAATAATACCGATTTTTTGCTCATGATTTTATTTGGTTAAATGACGCGATGAAATACCATAGCCTCATAAATTCGGTGCAAAATTACTATTTTATATGGAATTACGAAATTTTTTCGACCATGCTCTTAAACATGTTTTTTGGGCATTTTGTAAAGAACACATTGCAATTCAGCATTTTGCAAACTAAAATTAGCAAAAAATACGTGTTTCGGAGGGTTTCGAAAAATAACTACGAAACTTTTTTATTTGCACGTTTCGAAATTTTTTTGTACCTTTGCGCCGATTTTTGTATTGTATCATTTACGCATCATTTAATTTTTACTTTTTAATACCATAAATCCATGCATTCATCATCTGCAAAGGAGCGCAGAGCGCTTATCATGAGGTTGTTGGAGCAGAACGAAGAAGTGCAAGTTACAGACCTAAGTCGGGACACAGGCATTTCGGAAGTGACGATTCGAAAGGATCTCACTATTCTCCAAAATCGAAACCTTCTGATTCGAACGAGGGGAGGTGCTATGCGCAGGCCTATTGAGAACCAGAACGAAGACACCACTATCGCCAAGAAGCGGATGTTCAATTTCCGCGAGAAAGAGCGAATCGGCGAGGAAGCCGCTAAATTGATCAAAGACGGTGACTTTATCATGCTCGACTCCGGCACAACAACGCTGGAGGTGGCGCGTCATTTGGAAAAATTCAACAACTTGCACATCATCACCAACGCAATGAACATCGCAACGGAACTAATGAACTACAAACGTTTCGATGTGGTTTTGTTGGGTGGCAACGTGCGTATCAACAGCCACTCTACCGTTGGCCCGTTGGCTCTGTCCGTTCTCCGAAATTTCAGTCGGTACAAACTCTTCCTTGGAGTCGACTCATTCTCAATAGAGAATGGTGTGTCCACGCCGAGTCTGGAAGAAGCCTTACTGAACCAAATTATGATACAGCAAGCCGACAAGGTTATAGCTGTTTTCGACTCTTCGAAATTCAACAAACGTAGTTTCGTTCATATTGCGGATGCCGATCAGATAGACTGCATCATCACCGACCGCGCTATTCCGCCCGGAATGAGTTCGAAACTCAAAACTGTCGGTATTGACATAAGAATCGTATAAGTAAGAGAGAACATGTAAAATGGGTTCTTTGCACTAATAATCAAATAACACATAAAACAAAAAAAACAATAACACTATGCAAAAGTCTATTTATTTACTATTAGCAAGCGTTGTACTTGCATTAGCTAGTTGTACTTCAGATCTTGTGCCGAATGATTTCCCGTTGGGAGATTTCTATTCCTATGCCCCCTACAAACTGAACCAAACCATTTACTTTACCAACAACCAAGACACAATTCCATACTATACTGTCTTTAGTGTGTCCGAAGATTATAGGGTTGGTAGCAAGAGAAAGGGATTTAAAGAAATAGCAAATAAAAAGGTCTCTTTAAGAAAAATCGATTCCATGGAAGAAGGAGTTGACTTGTCAATCGTTTGCAATAATAGAGCTCATTTCGAAGTTAGTTTGCGCTCTATAGAGGAACCATATTCTATTGATGCTCTCTATGAAGTAGATTTTACAAATGAAGATATCTGGTCAAAATCATTTAAAAACTCTAAGATTCTCCGCTACTTTTCTAATGTTATCACTCTTTCGCAAGACGGCAAACCATCCGCTCAGGTGGAGAAAGTGAATGGTTTAACTAAATTTACAGATGAGTCCGGACGCATTTGGAGCGTAGTCAAGTAAGTTAATCTTGGCTTTCGTTCTAAAACAGTTAGGGTTGTAACATGTTACAACCCTATTTTTTTGTATACTATAGTAGTATAAAACGCATACCAGAAAGCATCATTTTTTAAGATTTTATTCTCAATCGTTTAGAAAATACACCTAACATTTGCATATGTTGGGTGTTTTTTGTATCTTTGCGCTGATTTTCAAAAAAACGAATGATAAAATGGAGAAAGAACATTGTGCTTTTGTGCCGAATTTTCTGCTCGGAGTAGCAGGCGGCATTCAGTACCTTAAATTGAAATCAGCAAGCAAGAATCCACGTAAGGCCAGCGAGCAAACACTCCGCGGCATTCTCAACTATGCCAAGAATACCGTCTATGGTAAGGAACACCATTTCGCCGAGATTCTTCAGGCGAAAGATGACCAAGAACTATATTCGCTATACCAAAAGTACGTTCCCGCACAGGAGTACGAATCGCTTCGCCCGTACGTAGAGCGTCACAAGAACGGTGAAGCCAACATCCTATTCCCTGGCAAACCTATCATGTATGCCACCACATCGGGTACGACCAAAGAGCCGAAGTGGATTCCTATCACAGATATTTATCTCAATGCCGTTTACGGCAAGATGACCAAAGTATGGTTGTTCAACTTCATCAAGAACCGCCACAAGGTCTTCTCCGGCAAGATCGTAAGTATCGTCGGCAAAGTCATCGAGGGCTATGCACCGGACGGCACAGTCTTCGGATCAGTAAGCGGTGTGACGCAACGCGACTGCCCTAAGTTTGTCAAGAAACTGTACGCTTCGCCGGCTGAGGTGTTCTCTATCACCGACTACACCGCACGCTACTATACCATCATGCGAATGGGTATCGAGCGCAATATCACGCTCATTGTAACGGCTAACCCATCTACCATCGTCGAGATGCAGAACAACGTCAACGAGTATTTTGACAGTTACTGCGACGATATCGAACACGGCACGCTCAAAGCAGATCTAAACATCAGCTCGGAGATTCGTGCTGCTATCCAACCGTACCTCAAGCCCAATCCCGAGCGTGCCAACGAGTTGCGTGCGCTGAAGGCGAAATACGGTCGTGTATTGCCTAAGCACTACTGGCCTAACATGCAAATACTGAACACATGGAAATGCGGTAACACCAAGGTCTATCTTGACAAGTTCAAAGACTCGTTCCCTAGCACTATGCTTCACCAGGAGTTCGGCTATTTCTCTTCGGAGTGCCGCTTCGGTTTGGTACTGGACGACACCAACAACACCGTGCTTTTCCCGCACATGCACTACTATGAGTTCATCGCCGAAGAGGATATCGAGAACCCGAACCCGCGTTTCCTCCAACTGCACGAACTGCAAGAAGGCAAACGCTATTGCCCATTCGTCAGCACCTATGCCGGACTCTATCGTTACAATATGAACGATCTGCTGGAGGTCGGCCCATGCTTCGGCAACACGCCTACCGTCCACATGATTCAGAAGGTGAACGGTATCGTCTCTATGACCGGAGAGAAACTGCATGAACGCCAGTTCATCGAGGCTGTCCGCACAGCGGAGAAGGAACTGAAGATGCCTATTAAGTTCTTCGTCGGCTTTGCTGATCTGGATCTGTCGGCCTACCATTTCTACTACGAGTTTGAAGACCTATCCATCGCGCAGGCGAAAGCCGAAGCATTCACCAAACGCGTGGATGAGGTGCTCCAAGAAGAGAACATTGAATACAAGGCCAAACGCGAATCATTCCGTGTCAAAGATCCAATCACTCATCGCCTGCAACATGAGTCGTTCGAGAACTTCAAGGCGCAATGTATCGCCGAAGGTTCGCGCGACGGACAGTTCAAGATGAACCTGTTGATGCAGGACGAAAAACGTCACGCCAAGTTCAAGAACCTGGTTTTGAAGTAAAGGCGAATGGTGAAAGGACAAAGGGCGAAAGGTTGGAGGGGAAACACCCGCTAACTATCCGCTGTATTGTCTAGGATTGTCCGCTATATAAAGGCGAGTGAAGGAATTAAAGCAAGTATTGGTTAATGATACGAACGATGAGATCGCTAAGTTTCTCCACTTGATATTCGCCTACCGATGCAGCAATATGATCATTGCCGACACCACTATCATTAGTGATAAAGACATAAGTTCCATCCGTTGCAATAGCCGCGAAACGCAAGAAGAACTCAGTATCCTTATCCACGCCGCTGGCAGCTATCGGGATGATTCGAATTCCTTTTTTTGCATATTGCGGGATCAACTGTTGGAGATCTGCGATGATTTTGTCTTCGTGGTGAGGAGGTGCGTCCAGCAGCATAAATGCGAGACGAATTGAACTTTCATCACGCCATGACAGTTTCTGCAATCCCGCCTCCAAAGCCTTATGAACCGCTTCGGGATAGTCACCTCCGCCATCGGCAGACTGTTTAGAAATAAAGTCCGTAGTTACAGATAAGTCTGTTGAGAAATTGTTTGCACGCGTCACGTACTTATCGCCCTCATCACGATAAAAGACTGCTGCCGTACGTATACCGGCTTCGGAATGATCTGTACCGACAGAATTAATAATATGCGTCAAGTCCGCTTTGAGAAAAGCGATTTCGTCAGACATGGAACCGGTAGCATCAACAATAAAGGCAATATCGATGTCTGCAGTTCGGGAGGTTGAAGCGGAGCATTGATTCCATTTTACTTTCTCACCCCAATGCGTTACAGAAACTGCCTGCTTTTGTTGCACTCCATTGACAATAAGCACCAATGCTGTAGTATCTATATCTTGCTGTTTCTGCGTCAATCCCACCCATAGGTTGGTTCGTCCCATATTGTCAGTACGAGCTTCATAAAGAACGCGCGAAGAGCCATCGGATTTATAAACCAATTGAATAGGCACATCTTTTTGTCCCGCTCCGGTTCCATCCGTTACGGTTACTGCCACACGGTTGTTAGTATAGAATCCCCAATAGTCACTACACCCGGTAAAGTCCGCCCCTTCTTGATCGGACTGTTTGTTAAGCATCAAGTTGGACCAGAAATCCCAGTTGTCCAAGTCACGCCATTCTCCGGCAGTCACCACTCCGGCTTGGGCTTGTCCGTCTCCGCTACCGGTACTTTCGCCATAGTACGCTCCTGCTCCGATGTCTCCACAAGGTTCGCTTTTGTAGGAACAACTTGCCAACAGCAGACTTGTTGCAGCAATAACAAAAAAGATACGTGTTCGTTTCATAATAGTGCGTTATATTATATAGTTAAACAATACGTTTCAAAATCCGCTGCAAAATTACTGCTTTTTTTCGGCGTGACCAAATTTTATACTTGGGAAAATGAAAATTGCAAATGTCTGAATAATAGACGTTTGCATTTTCGCGACTTGGGAAAATGCATTTTAATGGCGAAAGACTCTTGAGACACTTCAACTATCTCAACTGTATCAAGAGTCTCATGCAAAAGAGTACAGGTGAGTACAGCGATGTCACGGTGTGGCCTCGGTGTGACCTGCCGACGAACATAGTAGTATCATAATAATCACATAATAACAACATAATAATAACATAATCCTTGTAGCATTATAAAGGCGAAAGGCGAAGGGGCGAAGGGTTCGAAAGCAATTAAGAGGGTGTGTCTTCTAATTTATGACACACCCTCTTAATTTGTCAGAACTCGTTTCTATGCCATTAAAGAATCAGTCCTTCGATTTCAAATAGAACGCAGGCTTATACGGTTCGGAAATAGACCCCATACGCGTATCCGAACTGAAATTAAACGGTTCTTTTGCTACAAAGATATTCTTCACTGCGGCCGAATAATAGTGCAGCGTAACAATACCGTCAGTGGTACTATTACTCGGGTGCGCAATATAGAGGAAAAAGAGTCCATCAGAAGGTGAAATGACACCTACACATTGCCCATCCATAAAAGCCGCCATCACATCTCCATCATTCAACTGCCATTGGGAAGCCAACTTAGGATAGGACAAAGACATGTCCACCTCAACAACGGCCGTCATTGACGAAGAATAATCATGATCTGAGATAACCGTCCATGCCGGTTGTTGTTCGTTGCCTAAAAGCGTTTTAGGCTCCTTGTTCTTGCAACCCGCTGCCATCAGCAGCAGGGTACAAGAAACGATTATTATAATTCTATTTTTCATATTCGTTGATTATTTTGTTAGTTTATGACCAATTACATCATACTTTTCTCCGCCACGGATAATCACTACATGGTTGTCTTCTATCAACTTATATACTTGATTATCTATGTCTTGGAAAGTAAGCATTACCGGAGCCTTAAGCGAACCGACATGCGCATCGGCCTCATAAGCAATAGAGCCACCTATCGGATAGAGCGTCTCACCATTCATCTCAAAACGGAGATCACCCATTTTGTCCGATTGAACGGTAACAAAGTAGAACTGCTTATTGTTGATATTGATGGAACCGGTCAAACCGGCGAGTTCGTCACCGACATATACTCTCAAGTCGGTGAGCGTAGCCGAATCCTGAATAGCAACAATCATCGTCATATTAGAAGCAGCACGCGGGTTGGAGAATCCGAGATCTGTGCTCTGCGCTGCAGACAAAGCATGGCGACGCGGAGCATTATTTGCAGTAGGCTTGTTGTAACGCATCTTGACCATAGCAGAATCGAGGCGACGCAGTAAATAGCCTTGTCCCGGGTGCATGGTTTGTAACGAACCTTCCCACTTATGATTCTCCGTAAACACAGAGAACTGTGTCCGACTCTTGATAATATCACCCACCGATGCCTTGTCGTAGTAATCGGCAAGCGCATCGCGCATATTAACCGGTTCGTCCAACAAGTATGGCACGCAATTCCATTCCTTCTTGAGCGTAAGTGTACGTTGAGCATCATTCAGCGTTCGACCCTCGATGTTCAGCGTAAGCGGTTGCGAAACATACAGCATGTAGATAGATCTATAATCCATAGAAGTAATGCCACCGCACCATTTAGCTTCGCTGTCGTTGTATTTGAACTCCGAGTGTCGTGCGCTTGCAGGCGATTTAATCATATCACCGTTATGGAAGCCTTGCTCTGCTGTATACAGCGCATTAAGCATACTGTTGTTCGGTTGGAGGAACCATGAAACCCAATTCCACCCGCTATTCAGATTAATCTGCTGAAGCGAACCGGCAGAAGTGGTCAACAGGACCGGAGTCTGAGGCGATATACCTCGCATCGCATTTGGTACAAATCGTTGTACTGTATCAGGCTGGAGATTGTAAACCCTACCCGTTGATGCTTGCCATAGTTTGAAAGAAAGCACCTTATTCCTCATTTTATCGTTACCGTGGATAGTGAGATAAACGTACGATTTGTTCGTTGAGGATGCGAAAGTATTGTTGGACTTTCCGACAAGCTTGCCGTCACAGAATACAGCCACCATATCATTCTCATCGCTATCGAAATAACCGTTACCTTTCTCTTTTTCAATATAGACTTGTCCGCGCAGCGACATAGTATTAGCGAATGACTCATCCACTTCTTCATCTTCCCACGGACAAATGGCCTCGATAACCAACTCAACACGCAACGGCTCGCTCAGTCCGTTCTCGTCGGTCAGATAAACGAGTTCGGAATAAACGCCAACCGGTAATTCTGTGTTATAAGTAAAGGTGATGGTTTTGTCATCGGTCGGATCAATTGAGCCATAAGGCATATCTACACTCAACCATTCGGCATTAGACTCGATCGTGAACTGATGACGAATACCCGAATGGTTGCTGATCACTACCTTCTGCGCATTCGTTGCTTCCATATCGCCGTAGTATGCATGCAGTTTCAGTTCGCGCATATCCCACTTGAGACTGTTGCGGTCCACAAATGCCTGCCACATCACCGGCGAAACCATGCGGTTGCCGTTCAGGTCCTCTACGTTGCGTACGGTCACGTAGATAGACTGCTTGTTGATCTCGCGGTCGAGCATATTGAGATTGATGAGCAGTTCGTCGTGGTTGAATGCCCAGTCGAAATTCAGTTTGGTCAACTGGCTGCGTTCGCGTACCGGAGCATCGTTGTTCTTGTCGGCCATAGAAGCCACATCAGCCGGTTTGAGTACAAGCGGTTGCACCTTCTTGATGATATTGCCTTGCGAATCCTTAACAATACGGCGGTTATTGACGGAGAACACATTCTCCATCACACCACTGGTGCTCTCTTTGCGTTCCTCGAACGACAGATAAGCAATCAAGCCCATCTCGTCACCATGAGGAGCAATATTGTCATACGTCTCGATGAATGACTTAGGCAATGCCAATTCGTACATCACGAACTCATCAATATTACCCGTAAATCCGTCTGCGCCCAAGTACATCATACCACTCAACGGACTCAGATTGTCACAAGCAAACTGGTTGAGCATCTTACTATCAACAAAGATAGATGCAGTATTCATCGTACGATTGACACTCAGCACATAATGGTGCCAACTATCATCAGCCAACGAATTACCACTATTGACGTCCTTGCCGTCATTGCGGAAAAGCAGTTTGCCATTCTTCATTCCGATCCATGTACCACGGGCAGTCGTGGAATCCGTAGCCTCATATCGTCCGGCGGAGAAGATAGTAGCATCTGTTGATGTTGTTTTGAACCAGAACATAAGTGTATAGTCCTGAGTCTTGCCACGTGACAATATATCTTGGTCTAACTCCACTTCTTCCGTTCCTTTGTATGCCAGCGATATACCGGACGGCGTGGTCCATGTAGCACCATGGGTATAGAGTGTCGCGCCATTCGCCTTATCGGTCAGAGTCTCTCCCTTGCCTTCATTCATCGGATAGTAAGCTGCCAACTGCTGCTCGTAGCCCGTCAGACGAACCATATTAGTTGCAGCGATCTCTTCTGTATTCAAAGCTTTGGTCCATACGCGTGCCTCCAACATATTGCCGGCAAATCCACTACCGAAACACAGCGGAGCACTATGAGCATAACTGAACGAATCAGAATTATCATCGGTCACATCCAATGTACCAACATAGAAACGGATTTCTCCATTCTCCTTATTGTACGTGACAACCAAGCGTGTGAATGCCATCATCGGATTAGGCAATGGTTTCGAATAGTATGGAGTGTTGGTTCCGGACTGGAGGACAAGACGATTGTCTGCAGTCTTACCGAACATCAAACCTTCGCCCAATTTGCCGTGAGTAAAGAATATCTCGTTGCCCGTAGTAGAAGACGGACGAACAACCATGTCGATAGAGAACGATTTGTCTGCCAAATTACGTTCCACCTTACTCTTTGCGTACGACTCTTCCGTTCCGTCGAAATGAACCGAAGTAGAAGAAGTGATACCTGTATTGTTAGTCGTTCCCAAGAGTTGGAAATTGTTATCCTCGTCCAAGTAGTTACCGGCAATAGGCTCATTGAAACGCAACTTCAAATTATCACCCACGCTCAATATGGCATTAGCCGGTTCTGCAACGCCGAAGACGCGCGGTGGACGAGTATCTTTGATGCCGGTAAGCACAGGACTGGACTTACTAACAAATCCCGATCCATGACGACAGAAACTTACGGCACGCAGGTCGTACTGCTGCTCCATCGGATCACGCTCACCATAGAAGCGCAGTGTATTGATACGTCCGTTGGTGATCATCTCCTTATTGCCGGAAGCAGCGTCATACAGATTCTTGTCAGCGTAGAACGAGCACTGGTTAACCCAATCGTCATCACTCTGAGTGGTCAGTTTGTATTGGAATTCAATATGATCAAAGCCGCGGTGGTTGATATCGAAACCTTCGATTGTGATAGGCAGATAGTAACCCACCGAGTCTTGCGCCGCAAAGGTATTCATTACCCATTTGTCATGCGGTGCAGAAATCTTCACATCGGACGAAGAAGGCAAGAAGTGAACCGAGAACTTAAGGTTGTCAGCATTCTTGGCGCATGTGGTCGAACCAAGACGCAGCTCGATATTCTCATAGTCGTCCGTTGTACCGCGATAAACCTCCATCACCTTGGTAACAGATTGACCGGACATGATGAAGAAATCCATACCATTGCCCGTGACAGGCATGCCGTCAATAAATATCTTCGCACCATTCGGATTACTGCTTGCGTTCTGAGTCAGCGAGAATGTGGAGCCGACTGAATTGTCGGTTTGTCCCTCGTTGCTAATGCGCAGATTAAAGATTGCAGCCTTGTCGGCGGGCACGTTGCTACGCTCATGTGCATCAATCTCCAAACGCGGTTCTTCTATTTTAACTGTACCATTGTTGAGCAGCGTACCCGGGTTGTAGAATTTGGTTCTTTCTTCAGCTTCGTACGGACACATACTTGCTCCGGCTTGGGTGAAGAAGACGAAACTGCCATAGGTAGGCTTGCTGTTTGGAACATCCGCTTTATCGCGATGCTTCGCACTCTCTGCTTCGAAAGCTGAATCTGTCGTGCAATATACACTCGTAGTCAGATTGCCAAACTTGTTAGGAGTCAGAGTGAAACCGATTGTTTTGGTGTGAGAATCACTATTTCCGTAAGGACCTGACACATCCGCATTAAGAATGGGTTTAAATGTGACCTTCCAATTGGCACCCGGTGCTTTTCCATTTATCTCCCATGGGAATGTACTACCATTGCTTTTATCGTAAACTTTATCTATAAGATTCGCGATATTATTTCCAATTTCTGTACCAATCCCAGCCATACCTTTGAATAATTCAGAAGAACTTCCACCAAGCAAACCACCCAGTTCCCAATCATAGGAATAGGTATAAGAGAAATTCTCGCTATACGTTTGAGATGTACCGCCGCTGACAGACCAAGTGCCCACATTTCGTCCATTTGCTTTTGCCTCTACCTTCTGTTTTTCGTTCAGTGTAAGCACATCCACCCATTGGAGTATCATTTTATTGAGAACCGAAACTTTATCCGTTGGACTGCCACTATAGTTTGCCGGTTTGATTTGTTCATAATGATTCGGCAAGCCAAAACTATCTTTATTCTGTTCGGTAGTTTTGTCCCAATACAAGATTTTCCCTGTTGCATTTGCCAGTGTCTGGATCTCAGACTTCGTTCCACTGAGCAAGAGTGAATTGCGCTCCTTAACAAGATTAGGTAACAATGTATTGATAATATACTCTTGGGTATATGCAAATTTGCCCGTAAGTGCACTACCAATTACCGTTTCCGTTCCTATCACAAGATAATACTTTTTGCTATCCATGATTCCAGAACCCAATACAACCAATGTCCCAGCATCTACTGCTGGTTTGCGCAAATTGTAGGTCTGTTCTGTAATAGCACGGATAACTTTTCTTTCACCATATAGGAGTCCCTGCATCTTTCCAATAAACACATCCGCATCACTACCGACCTTAGAACTGCTTGTCGAGATTTTGTTATTGGTTTGTATATCGTACGAATACGTCCACTTTCCATTGTACTCCATCGCAATTGGAATACTAAATTTAAACTGTTTGGATACGGTATAATCTGTTCCCGCATAAACTCCTGCCACGGGAGTACCGGCATATGTACCAATATTATTCGTAATATTTGCACCAAAACCAAATCCAATCTCCACACCTGCTTTCACTTGAAGATTAATTGTGTGTCCATAATGATACTTGGAGCCGGATTCCAGCCATGCATAACTACCTTCTCCCGGAGGGTCTCGCAGGATATCCACAATTGCGATTCCGACGGTGTCAGCTCGGATACTTTTCTCTTCCATGCGTGCTCCTGTGATAAATGCCTGTATCGGATCTGCTTCGACATAATCGTTTTCGATTTCGACACTCGCACTTATAGTATGCAACGCAGCCTCGCCTTTCAAATGGAATACCGGGTCGTCTACCGCGACGCCGAACTCTGCTTTGCCATTCGCATCCAATTGACGAATAATCGTTTGATTATTATCATGCAGACCATTATGAATACGCAATGTACCTCCGTGCATGTTCACCTGGTCGCGTTTGCCTGTTAGTTTATCATTGTTGTAATAATACTCTTCATAGGCTTCCGCACGGAAATTGTAGTTTCCTTTTGAGAATACCGGATGTCCGAATAGATATGTTATGTTACCTACTGTATCTTTGCTTACAATGGGAATTTCTACGTTGGTTTGCTCATCAGCAACATCGGTTGCTTTCATCTCCTTAATTCCAAAATAATCGCACTCCCCATTCAATCCGCGTTGAATAAGTTTGAGCGCAATAGGCGAATGATAGATACGATTGTATATAGCATTGTAGTGTACCGTGTCGTAGTCTCTTGTTACTTCCTGGTCGGTCAAAACAGCTCCGGTTAGGTCTATCGTTTCTATACCCTGGCCATCGCCATATAGCGTAGCATAACCTTTTGCTGTTACTTGCGAAATCTTGTAACGCACCGGCCACAAGTCTATTTCATACTCTCCGGTAACAGGATCCGGATTGACAATCAACCGCTTCTGCATAATTTTCATTGTGGTATTACCCACTGTATCAATACCGTTAGGTGTGTGCACCAAGTGTGCAAAAGCAGTATCGCGTTCGGTAATGGTCGGATCTTGCGGGTCATTCACCATGTAGGAGATATTGTCTCCCTCAAGCGCCATAACAATCTTCAGGTCTTCGCCTAAGTTGTTGTAACTCAGTCCAAAGCCCAAAGGCAGTTTGCCTTGATCATTACCACCCACAACACGTCCGGTCAAGCGAACTGTAGTCATATCCCAGAAACGAACTCCGTCTTGCGCTTTGGTGAGCGAGACTGTATCTTTACCATCTATGCGGAGATAACCGTCATTGGCAAATGTATGACCATCCATCACCACCTGTAGCGTTACCGGAGCACGTTCAGGCATCGTGAGTTGGAAGGTTCCGTCGTGCGCAGTACTTACCGGCGCCCCTGCATAACTGACTAACTTACCATTTATGCGGAAGTTGGCTCCGTAAACCGGAATAGTTGTTCCTTGATACAACACGCGGCCCGTCAGACGAACGGAAGATGTATTGACAAAAGTTATACTTGCTGCTTCACTTCGACCTTTCGAGATACTTATTGTCGCCGATTGTGCAGAGGTATTGTTATACGAGAATGTGCCGTAGTCTGAAGTAGGCGTAATGGAATAATCTGTTCCCGTAGCATCGTACAACAAGCTATCGGCAAGATAACTACCGTCTGCTTTGGTAATAACCTTTATTGTGTCTTTATCACTTGCAATTTCAACGTTGATACCAGCGCAACCGCTACCATCTTCAAATTGGACTCGTCCGGCAATGCTACCATATGGAGAACGCCAACCTTCGATGGTATCGCTAATCTCTGTATAGTTACCATTACAAGTAAAACGCAACGTCAGTTGGTAATCATAATGCTTATTCGGATCGGTGTCTGCATCCAGATAACCGGGTTCTTCCGTTACCAACAGTTCTTCAAAAGCATCATTCGTACCATGGCTACGGCGAGCCAATACATAGTCGGTTACACCACCCGGAGTAGGCTCCCATTGCAAAGCAACACCTTTCTTGTCCGTTCCTTGAGTAGCAGTAAACGAACTGATATTGGCTGCGTCTGCCGTGTACAAATCCGGACCTTTGAGAGCAATGGACTTTTGATATTTCTCATCATTGAAATTGAGCAACGAGTGGCTTGGGTCTATACGCACTTCGTATTCGTAGTGCGTACATCCGGCATCTGCCACATCGGTTACATGTGCTATCCACGAGCCATCTGCCTGACGGACAATACTATCTTGCGGCACATAGATAGTTTGAGTCAAGCCCATGTCTGTCATGTGTTTGGTTATGAGAATCTGCGCATTCTTATCCCATTGGCAACGTGAGATAGTGTCAGCATCATCCCGTTTAAGCATTGGAGACAGGTTGGCATATAGGTCTGCTTTATATTTATCCAGACTATCTCTGCGGAATGATTTATCGAACTCATCACGCGCTATGTAGTATGCATTCTCGTCCACAACAGGAGACAACTTAGTTACCGTCACAGGTGTAGCACCTGCAACGTAGGTGTTAGTCTTGACGTATCCATAAATAGGACCGGAAGCGGCAATTTCTACGGGTTCGGTAACATGTGTCACCTTTGCGCGGAAACGCACTGTCGCGTCATAAGGAACATCGAAGGAGAAAATGCTATCCTGCAATGTCATAATGGTATCACTCGCTAGTTCCCATACACTGGTATCTTTCAACATATAGTTGATGAATACAGTATCGGGGGCATCTGCCAAAACATCAGCCCGGCGAATCAGTCGAACTGGTACACTACTTAAGTCATATTCCTCCAGTTGCAAATCGTACTTACAATCCGCAGCGGGCGTTGGGTCCGGTTTGACAACTTTGTTGGCTATCTTAATATTGAAATGCACGATACGGTTGTCCGCAAAATTCTTATCCAACTCATATTCCGGCTGCATAGTGTCTAAAGGTGCCAGAAATTCATTTTTCAGCAATGACGTTTTCAACGCATAGGGGTTGTTCTCCCAATCCCACACAGAGGAAGACGCACGGCGAACACGGTAGTAAACCGGAGTGCCGGCTTTCTGGCGCAGAGAGGTAACGGTTCCCTTGTATCGAGCTATCACTTCGCCATCCTTATAAATATCATAGTATTTAGTGAACGAAGTATATGTGCCTGTATCGGTCGGGTTCTTCAGTGCCGTGATATCATCCGCATAATGGTACGTGCTGGTATCAGACGAATAGGGAACAACTGCTATCGACTGCGCACCTGAGAAGTCCGACATAAGACTGCGTTGAATCTCAAAGAAATCGCCTTCTACCAAGTCTTGCTCTTTCGGAGTCTTTACCTCCCAACTGACAACCGTAGTTCCCGTCATGCTCTTTTGCTTATCGCGCTGTTCTTCTGCTTTCAAATCATATAATTTGTGATAGGCAGGAATACTAACCTTGTTGGTGCTTAATTCTTGTTGAGTATTAGGGTTACCTTGTTTGTCCGGATAAATATTAAAAGTAGCATAGAAACCACTCTGCACTTTATCAGTTGTCGGCACATAGAGTGTACCTGATTGCGATGTGCAACTTTGTTTCTTTCCATTTAATGATGTATAGTACCAAAGCGGTTCTTGATAAGTAACATAAGGTATGGCTGCATAACCATAACCAGCGGTACCATTCTCATTCACTGTATGCAGGTATGGGTCATACAATTCCGGAGATTGCGGAGTTTTTCCTCCTTCAAATTTATCCGACCACTGCCAATTATATGTATCATATCGACCACCGTCTTTTTTCCAAACATCTGCTTTGATTCCTACAAAGAATTTTTCATCTTGTAAACTTGTCGGAAGATACCAATCGAATTCTATATACGTTATAGGATTCCACTCTGCATCAGATTTACGTTTTAGATACACTTCCGTCCAATTACCTCCATCGTGGTCGGTAACGGTTACCGGAACTGCATCATATGTGTTGCGTATAATGATGTTACCGCAATTAGGATGAACCCAAATATATCCTCGACCTTTATTCCCATTGTTATTATTAATATCCTTTTCATGACCGCCAAACGAAATACAACGTTTGTTTTCGCTACTGCCATCCAAAGAATACCAAATATAGGTATCATTTGCTTGATTACATGCATCTGAGCACCTTAAGTAATAATCGTGTTGTCCTTTATTTCCCCAAACCCAAACCGGGATGTTGAAGCGCAGTACACCATTACCCATACTAGTTACGTGATAGTGACTAAAACTTTCCAAATAATCGTTTTCGCCTGCATGGAGCCGAGCCACAGAGACAAACATAGTGAGTGCCATCGTCACCCACAATCGAAGATGTAAATGTTTTCGTTTCATAATATCTATGATTTTGATTTAGACAAGGACAAAAGGTTATACAAATATATACAATTAAAATGGAAACACCATGCCATCATTTGAAATCGAGATGGGATAGTGTTTCCATTATATATGTCTGCAAACCGTTCAAGCCAAAAATGTGCAACTCGCCCTGTTTCCATTCACCACGGGTAAGTAGATTTGCCTTCAGCGTAAAGACATGGGTCTTGGTCGAATCGCCGAATTCGGTTGTAATTTTGCCTTTGGCATGCAACGAACTCGCCGCACATGCTAAAGGCGAAAACAGGGCACAAGGCTTCATAAAATTGCGTTATTGTTCCAAAATACTGCTTCGCTTACATGCGAAAACCGCGCAAAGATACAACTAATTTTTTATATACGCAAATTTTTGATAGTTAAAAATGTTTTTCGAACGCTGTGTTCGAAAAATCAACGTTAGTGATTCTTAGTCATTCCCGAGACTCTTACGAGAGCATTCCAAGAGTATACCAAGGGTATACGAAAGATGAAAGGTAAAAAAAGACAAGGGAAACTCTGAATATATATAGAAATACAACTGTCTAACCACAGTATCAAAAAGTTGTTTACCACGACAATCTCGCGACCATTGCGTACATCTCACAATATTATGGCAAAAGGCACAAAAAAACGACATACTCACGTACATCGTTTTTCAATTTCAACAATCTTTCTCATTTCCCCCAAACGGGGTCATTTTAAGGTAATTTTGGTAATAACGCACTACTTTGCTTTCGCATTGTAGATCTTTCTGTAGAAGAAAGAAATTAGGTACTAATTAAGGTTAAGTCTTTCGGCAATAGGTTTTATTCTGGTGCAAAAGTACTGCTTATTTTTTATATGTGCAATAGTTGGAAACAATAATTGACGTAAAGTACAGAAAAAAGTGCTATTATTTACGAGAAATCAATTTTGTGGGCACCCATTATTCAACTAGACATACAATTTGAGGACACTACAGAATCCTATCTCGTGGGAACAATAACCGCACAACCGACTAATTCACAACACATTCAAGGAGCAAAAAATGTTCATATTGGGGCTACAATGACAAAAAGTAGAGAAAAAATTTGCATATGTGCAATTTTTGTAGTAATTTTGCAGCCAATTTTGTATGCGTGCGTGATTGCGCCCGCGCCTTTCGCGTGGACAAAATGAAAAGTGAAAGGTGAAAAGTGAAAAGAAATTTCAATATTAAAGTAAGTATGAAATATCTAAACCAACTGAGAGCCGCAATGGCTGTAACGATGGTTGGCCTGCTGGTAGCAGGTTGCCATTCGGACATCGATTTTACGAATATCGATGGCCGCGCAGAAGTGGACATGGGTTTGGTGCTGCCTGTAGGTAGTATCAAGGCCTCGTTGAAGGATGTATTGGGCAAAGTGCCAAACATCTACATCGATTCGTTGAACAATATGGGTGTCATTACATGGAAAGACACGTTCAACATCAACCGCAAGTACCACCAGGTTGATTTGAAGAAGTACATCTCCAGCAAGGAGTTCGGACTGAACGTACACGATCGTATTGCCGCCGACTTGGACGCAGACAACAAGATTACCGGTAACGGCTCTAATTTCGTAATTGATTTCCCGATGACCCTGAAGTTGGAGGGAATCAACAAGGAGCTGGACGAAGAGCGTCTGGATAGTGCGCTGATTGAATTGGCCAACTTCACCACCACGCTGAACCAGAGCAATATGCCTGAGATGAAGTGGGAATATGTACAGAAGGTGGAACTGGATCTTGGCTCGAACATCAACCGTCCGGCAGGCAACAAGATGACCGTTTACACCAAGGACGGTTCGATCAACTCGTTCGGTCAGCCAATGCCTATCGAGGTGGACAACTTCACCATCTGCATGATGAAGAACCGCAATCTGACTCCGGACCAATACACAGCATACCGCAGCAACGTGGTTGACTCGTGCATATTCCACTGCTATATCACGCTGAACATCCCGGCCGGCACGAAAGTAACTATTCCTAACGATGCACAATTCAGATATGACCTGAAGGTACAATTCATCGACTACAAGGCATTGTGGGGTTTCTTCAAGCAGTCAAACGAGATGTACGATAGCGATACCGTTGATTTCACTAAGGTTTGGGGAGAGTTGGATTTCATCAAGAAAGCACGTTTGCCTTTCTCTGACCCTGTCATTCGTACTAAGATATACACCCACGTAGCGGGTGCGCTCATCATGGGTGGTGACTACTTGTTTACCGTTGACTCAGCCGGTCACGAGCACTACGCTGAATTCGGCGCAAGCAACTCGCGTGTACTGGAACACCACTTTCCGAAAGGCGAGTATCTGGATCCTGTAACCAGCAATATTGGCGATTCGACCGAGAATACCGTTTTCGTTTTCGACAAGTCAGCTGCCGGCGGCCGTATCGACAAATTGTTTGCCGACATGCCGCAACAACTGGCATATAACTTCAACATTAACTTCGATTGGCAGAAGACGCCGCAGATACGCGTAACGCAGAACACCACCATCCGTGTGGAAGCAGAAGCTACGCTGCCGATGATGTTCAACCAAGGAACGCAGATCGTCTATACCGATACGCTGAAGAACGTCAATCTCTCGAAGGTGGACCTTGACTCGATGCTGAACGATGTAGAGATCGTCGACACTTTGAAACTTGCGAACATCAAGTTGCTGCTGCTCACCGAGAGCACCATACCTTTGCAGATCAAGGCGCTATTCCGCTGCTATGACAAGAACGGCAACATCATCAAGGATCCGGAGGACCCAAGCAAGCCGCTGACGCTCTTCGAGTCGGACACGCTGCGTATCAATCCGCCTAAGTTCGTCTACGCTAACGGTGTTTGGACTATATCTGAAACCAACAAGTCGAATGTGGTAGCTTCGATTAGCAAGAAGCAACTGGATGTTTTCCCGGAAATCGACCACATCATGTACTCGCTGTGGGTGGATGACGAGTCGCTCAAGTACGCCTTCGAGCAAGGTGCCTTCAACGTGAAGATCACCGGTGACTCGGGCATCAAAATGCAGATCGGCTTGACAGGTCATGTGGATGCTGTATTGAACCTGAATGGAAACAAAGATAAGAACAATAAATAAGGAGGACTAAGCCATGCATATGAATCGTAAGTTTTGGACCATTGTCCTCTTGGCATTGACAGCCATCAGCGCAAGCGCTCAACAAGTGAACACCTTGTATTTCCTTGAGAACGCTCCGATGCGCCACACCATCAACCCGGCCTTCCAACCGGTTAGCAAGGGTTATATCAATTTCACTCCGCTGGGATGGATGACGCTTGGCGTAGGCAACAACGTGCTGACTATCAGCGATATGTTCTATGTTGACCCTGCGACAGGCAAGACCGTTACCCCACTCCATCCGGAGGCAGGTGACAAACAATTGTTCCTCAAGCAGTTCAACCGCAGCATGCTCTATTTCAACACCGACTTGACACTCGGTCTGCTCAATATGGGTTTCCGTATCAAAGATGACGGCTACCTGACTATCGGTTTCAACGAACATATCGAAGTAGGCGAAACAACTCCGAAGAGCATGTTCGAGTTCATTCTGAACGGCGGTATGACCGACCTCACCGGCGGCACCAATGTGATGAACTTCAACGGCCTCGGTTTGGGTGCAACGCTCTATACGGAGATGGCAGTAGGCTATAGCCACCGTTTAGACGAACAGTGGACTATCGGTGGTAAACTGAAGATTCTGTTCGGTCAAATGGACATGAGTGTTAATAGCAAGATGCTACAGATCAAGTCTAATCCGGAATGGATGAACATCAACGCGCAGTTCGGACTCAACGTAGCCGGACCGATTGATTTCAGCAGACTGCCGTCAGCAGAGGGCAAGACCATGCAGGAATATACTCAGCAGTTCCAGAACGGCGGTGTCGCACTGGATAGTCTGGTTGATTACCGCAATGTATGGAAGATGATTACTCCGTCGGGTATGGGTGCAGCCATCGACTTCGGTTTTGCATACAAGCCTATTGAGAACCTGCAACTGAGTGTAGCTCTCAATGATTTGGGTTTCATCTATTGGAACAAGGCACAAAAATACATCTGCAATCTGGATACTACGTTCAACGGCGTGGGTGAGTTCGACTATGGCGACCCTGCGTTCCGTGACAACGAAGGCAATTTCTCGACCCAATTGCTGCTTGACTCGGTTAAGAACAACCTGATCGGCATTGCCAACAGCGCGACCTTCCAACGTCAGGGCAAAGGCTACTGCAAGATGCCTTCGGCTAAACTCAATATCGGTTTGGACGCTAATTTCTGGGAGAACCGCATCGGTTTCGGTATCGTATCGGCTACACGTCTTTATAACGCGCGCCTATATGAAGAGTTGACCATCGGTCTCGCATTCCGTCCGTGCAACTGGTTCAATATCGCGGCTTCTTACTCGCTCATGGAGAACGGCAAATACAGCAATATCGGTGCCGGCCTCAGTTTCATGCCGTATGACGGTATTAACATGACGCTCGCAATGGACTACATTCCTACTTCCTACGCCGCTATTCAGGGCAGCGAGAAACCGCTGTATGTCATTCCCGACAAAACTAAGAAAATCAACCTCGCTCTCGGCTTCTCTATCTGCTGGGGTAGCAATCGCCGCGATAAAGACAAAGATGGTGTGTGGGACAAACTGGATATGTGTCCTAATACGCCGCTCGGCGTTGCTGTGGACGAACGCGGTTGTCCGTTGGATGAAGACCACGATGGAGTGCCTGACTACCTCGACCTATGTCCGGGTACACCGCAAGAGGCTATCGGTTTTGTTGACTCAGTCGGTTGTCCGCTGGATAGCGACGGTGACGGTGTAGAAGACTACCGAGACTTCTGTCCGGGTACACCTAAGGAGGTTAACGGCTTGGTTGACTCGATTGGTTGTCCGTTGGATACCGATGGCGATGGAGTGCCTGACTACATCGATCAGTGTCCGGGTACGCCTAAAGAAGCATATGGCAAAATTGACACACTGGGTTGTCCGCTGGATACCGACGGCGACGGAGTGCCTGACTATCTTGACCAATGTCCGGGTACACCGCAAGAGGCATATGGTAAGATTGACTCGGTTGGTTGTCCGCTGGATACCGATGGTGACGGAGTGCCTGACTACCGTGACGAGTGTCCGAACACTAAGCCGGAAGCAATCAAGTTCGTTGATGCCAAGGGTTGTGACGCAGATACCGACGGCGACGGAGTGCCTGACTACATGGACGAATGTCCTGCTGTACCGGGTGTGAAGGCTAACAAGGGTTGTCCTGAGGTTAAACGCGAAGTACGTCAATTGCTCCAGAAGGCTATGCAAGGTATCGAGTTCGAGACCGGTAAGGCTTCTATCAAGAAGAAATCCTTCCCGCTGTTGAACCAGATTGCCAAGGTCTTTGTTGAGAACGGCAATTATATCGTTGAGGTACAGGGTCACACCGACAATACCGGTAACGCAGACTTCAACAAGAAGCTGTCAGAGCAACGTGCTAACTCGGTAATGAAGTACTTGATTTCGCAGGGTGTTCCTGATGATCGACTGAGCGCACACGGTTACGGTATGGAAGTACCTATCGCTGACAACAAGACCAAAGCTGGTCGTCAGAAGAACCGCCGTGTAGAATTCAAGATCACCTTCGAGGAAGTACACTTCGAGACCTTCCTTGACCACGCTGATCCGCAACCGGAGCAGCCTGCTCAACCGGAACAACAACCGGAGCAACAAGCTCAGCCTGCTGAATAAGCAATATTATGGACGGTAGCTTTGATCGGCTACCGTCTAACCAAGAACTTATTAACAAACAAAAAAACTATAACATATGGGACGCGCATTTGAATATCGCAAAGCAACCAAATTGAAACGTTGGGGACACATGTCCCGCACATTTACTAAACTGGGTAAGGAAATCACTATCGCTGCTCGTGAGGGCGGTCCGGATCCAGACTCCAACCCACGTCTGCGTGCACTGATCCAACAGTGTAAGCGTGAGAACATGCCGAAGGACAATATCGATCGTGCTATCAAAAAAGCAACCGATAAATCGTCAGAAGGCTACAAGGAGATCAACTACGAAGGATACGGTCCACATGGTATTGCTATCTTCGTGGAGACCGCTACGGACAACCACATGCGTACGGTGGCTAACATCCGCTCCTATTTCACCAAGTTCGGCGGCACTCTGGGCACACAAGGATCGCTGCAATTCCTCTTCGACCGCAAAGCTTGCTTCACCGTTACGATGAAGGACGGCATTGATCTGGAAGAACTGGAGCTTGAACTTATCGACTTCGGTGTTGAGGAACTGGGTGTTGACGAGGAGGAAAACACCATCGTCATCTATTCGGACTTCAACGAGGCCATCAATATGCAGAAGTACCTCGAGGAGCACGGATTTGAGATTCAGGCTATGGAGTTTGTACGTATTCCGAACGACACTAAGGAACTGAGCGACGAGCAACGCGAGTCTGTTCAGAAACTCATCGACAAAATCGAGGAGGACGAAGACGTTCAGAACGTATTCACCAACATGGCAGAGTAAAGTTGAAAGATAATCTGAAAACTGAATGCTGATTTCTGAATACTTCAAATTAACAGATCGTCAGGCTGAGCAGTTTGCTCAGCTTGATGCGCTGTATAGAGACTGGAATAGCAAGATCAACGTCATCTCGCGCAAGGATATAGACAACCTGTATGAGCACCACGTGTTGCACTCGCTGGCTATAGCCAAATTGTTGCCGTTCCAACCGCACACCACCATCCTGGATGTCGGCACCGGAGGCGGTTTCCCTGGTATTCCGTTGGCTATCCTCTTTCCGGAATGTCAGTTCACGCTGATTGACTCAATCGGCAAGAAAATCAAAGTAGCCACAGAAGTTGCACAAGCACTCGGACTGAACAACGTAGTGTGCAAGCAGGAACGCGCAGAGGAAGAGAAGCAGAAGTTCGACTTCGTTGTCAGCCGCGCCGTAATGCCACTGCCGGACCTCGTCAAACTGGTGCAGAAGAATATCTCCTCCAAGCAGCGCAACGCTGTTCCTAACGGACTCGTCGTACTCAAGGGCGGAGACCTGCGCGACGAACTCAAACCGTTCCAGAAAACGGTGGAAGTGACACCATGCAGTCAGTGGTTTCCGGGAGAATGGTTTGAAACGAAACAGGTAATATACTTACCGATGTAACAAAACAAAAGGCACTCACACGAGTGCCTTTATGTTTTCCTCTACCGTACCTGCCAGCATATCCACAGGCGCTATTTCTATCATAGTCTTGCAGCCGTATTGCCCGCGCGCTTTCATTCTATATACCGCGCGCGCGCAACTGACCATCACTTGTCCTGTCAGCGCAGGGTTATTGATCTCCATATTGAACTCAAAGCGCTGATTGTGCGTCTCGCCCGATACGCCTGAACGCGTCAAGTGAACGCCGTGCGCCACATTGTTCAGCGCATCCACATCGTCCACTTGGATAACATGCGTCTCGTCGTGAGCAAAATAGTCGTCCTTCAGCAGCGCAGCCTCTACGGTCTTGAAATCCGCACCTTTCTCCAACTCGATATACACCATGCGGCGATGAACACCCGTTCCTAACGGAATAGTCATGCTCAGCGCATTTTTTACTCCCGCAATGGCCTTGGCTGCCACAGAGTGACCCATACTGCGACCCGGACCGAAATTAGTGTACGTTATTCCCTTGGGTGCCATAGCCATCAGCAGCGCACGCACCATGCTATCTGTGCCCGGATCCCAACCGGCAGAGATGATACTCGTTGTTTTGTTGGTCTCGCACAACGGGTTCAACTGCTCACGCAGACCGCTGATCTGACCGTGTATATCAAAACTGTCCACCGTGCATATTCCCTTAGCCGCCAACACTGCGGCATACTTAGGCACTTCGCGCGTCGGTGTACACAGCAAGACAACATCTGCGTCCAAATTGTCCAAACAGTCATTGTGATGGAAAATTCCCGCTAACTCCATATCCGAAGCGGCACGGATGGCCTCTTCCGCTGCACGGCCTATATTACCATATCCGAGAATTGCTACTTTAATCATATCTGTTTCTTTCATTTTTGGTGCAAAGGTACGACAAATATCGCATATACGCAAGTGTTGCGTGCCATTTACCTGCCATTTCCGAGACATTTACAATATTTTATCGAGAATACATGTGAAAAATAGCACACATATTTGCGTATATCAGAAAAAATGACTACCTTTGCACCCGCAAAGGTTTAGACGAACCAATTTATTACCACTTTTATAAGCGGTATTTGTATATAAGTGCAAAGCGTTGCACTGAAAATCAAGCGTTTGCTTTATTTGAGGATTCATTCATTTCTCGACAATTTGATTTAGTCTTCCTAAGTATTGCGAAACGCTCACGTGTTCACGTGGGCTTTCTGCGTATATTGGAGACTATGGGAGTCGAGACCCGAATGAACCAATTGCAGTTGGCTCACTTTTTCTTTTAACAATTATAAATTAACTTATAATGAACCACAAACTTATTACTCTTATTTTCGCTATTCTGGTAAATGTCGGTACTTTATTTGCTCAAAGTGGCACATGTGGTGACAATCTTACATGGGCCATTGATGCTAACGGCACATTAACCATCAGCGGCACAGGTAGAATGACGGATTTTCGTTATGCAGGTGCTCCATGGTATTCGTATAGAGGGAGCATTTCCAATGTATCTATAGCACATGGTATCACTAGCATTGGGTCTTATGCCTTTTATGGCAGCCTTGGTATGGTAAACGTGATTATTCCTAGTAGCGTCACTAGTATAGGAGAATACGCTTTTACTAATTGCACAGGTCTTAGCAATATTGATATTCCCAGTAGTGTTACTAATATTGGGAGTTTTGCATTCTATCATGTACGAAATATTACATACGAAGGAAAAGCATCTGGCTCTCCGTGGGAAGCAAGATGCATAAACGGTTGCGTAGAGGGGAATCTGGTTTACAGTGATTCAACGAAAACATATTTAGTTGCATGTTCAACGGCAGTTGAAGGCGAACTTATCATCCCTAATAGTGTGACTAGCATTAAAAATTATGCTTTTGAAGATTGTTCTGGCTTGACAAATGTGATTATTCCCACTAGTGTTACAAATATTGGATGGAGTACTTTTAAAAACGTACGAAATATTACATACAAAGGAACTACATCCGGTTCGCCATGGGGCGCAAAATGCATAAATGGTTGCGTGGATGGTTACTTGGTTTATAGTGATTCAACGAAAACAAACATTGTCACTTGTTCAACGGCAGCTAAAGGCGAACTTATCATTCCTAATAGCGTCACTAGCATAGGAGAAAGTGCTTTCTCTAATTGTGCGGGTATAGCAAATGTCGTCATTAGTAATAGTGTCACAAGTATCGGAAACTCCGCTTTTTCCGGATGCTCTGGCCTTACGAGCGTGAATATCGGGGATGGTATTTCAAATATTGGAGAAAAGGTCTTCTATGGCTGTACTAAACTAACAAGTATATCTTTCGGCAATAGTGTTACCAATATTGGAAGAGAAGCATTTGAACGTTGTATAGGTCTAACGAGTATTGAAATCCCCAATAGTGTCACAAGTATTGAATATGCGGCATTCTCTAATTGCACAGGTTTAACAAATGTGATTATACCTGATAGCGTAAATAATATCGGTAATTACGTATTCCGTGGTTGCTCTAATTTGAAGGCCCCAATATACAATACTCGTCTCTTTATTTTTATGCCAACTTCCTATTCTGGCGCTTACACGATTCCAGAGGGAATAGAGACTATTGCTAGTAGTGCTTTCTACAATTGCTCTAACCTAACGAGTGTAACAATTCCTAATAGTATCACCACTATTGGAGATGATGCTTTCTCGGGTTGCAGTAGTCTAACGAATGTTGAGTTGCGTTCACAAGCAATAGTCGGTCGAACTTATTCTAAATATTCCCATTCCAATATAAGCAATATCTTTGGCTCGCAAGTCTCAGAGTATATAATAGGCGATAGCATTACCAGTATTGGGGATTACGCATTTTCCGATTGCTCAAAACTGAAGAATGTAATAATTGGTAATAATGTTGATAGTATTGGATATTCTGCATTCTCTAATTGTACAGGTTTAACAAGTATAAAACTTCCCAATAGTATAAGCAACATTGGGATTTCCGCATTCTTTCATTGTGTCGGTCTTACAAGTATTGAGATACCTAATAGTGTCACAAGTATTGGAGATTGGGCTTTTCAAAATTGCGTTGGTTTGAAGGACGTAACTCTTGGCAATAATGTAACTAACATTGGTAATAATGCATTTAGAGGTTGTGAGAGTCTAACGAGTATTAAGTTTCCTTCTAGTGTTACTCGTATTGGAGGAGGGCTTTCGCTGGCTGTTCAGCAATGAAGACGGTAACAATTCCTAATAACATTACCAGTATTGGAAATTCAGCTTTTGATAATCTGACAAGCGTAGTTTTGCAGTCAAACGCAATAGTAGGAGGAAACTTCAAATCGAAGGATATTTTTGGTTCGCATGTGACTGAGTATATTATAGGCGATAGCGTTACAAGCATAGGAAATTCCACATTTTCCGATTGCTCAGAACTAACGAGTGTAATTATTGGTAAAAATGTTACCAGCATAGGAAATTCTGCATTCTCCAATTGTACAGGCCTTACGAGTATTATCATTCCAGACAGCGTTACCAGTATAGGAAATTCAGCATTCTACAAATGCTCTGGATTGACAAGCATGACCATTCCTAATAGTGTTGTCAGCATTGGAGATAGGGCTTTATACAATTGCGTTGGCCTAACAAATATTAAGATTCCTAATAGTGTTACTAGTATAGGAAGAGACGCATTCTACAATATATTGAATATTCTTTATGCAGGGACTGCATCCGGGACGCCATGGGGAGCTAAATGCGTAAATGGCTGTGTGGATGGTTACCTGGTTTATAATGATTCAACGAAAACAAATATCGTAACTTGCTCAACGGAGGCTATAGGAGAAATAATCATTCCTAATAGCGTGAGTAGCATTAAAAATTATGCTTTTGAAGGTTGCTCTAAATTAACGAGTATTGAGATTCCCAATAGCGTCACAAGCATTGGAAAATATGCTTTTACCGATTGTTCTAAATTAACAAGTGTACGTATTAGTGATATAGCAGCTTGGTGCAGTATTTCCTTTGAAAATTATTGTAGTAATCCATTATATTATGCTCATCATTTGTACCTAAATGATTCCGAGTTGACAGATTTGGATATACCTAATGGCGTAGACAGTATTGGGAATTATGCCTTTTATAGTTGCTCTGGTCTGACAAGTGTAACGATTCCCAATAGCGTTACAAGCATTGGAGAGTATGCTTTTGCCGATTGCTCAGGCCTGAAGAATCCCGTATACAATGAGCATACATTCTTCTATATGCCAAACTCGTATTCGGGCTCGTATATTATTCCCGATGGAATAGAGAAGATTGCCGATTATGCATTTTCCGGTTGCTCGGGATTAACCAGTTTGACAATCCCTAATAGTGTTATCGGCATTGGAAAAATCTACTTCAACAATCTAACGAGCGTAGTTCTAAAATCAAATGCGATTGCAGGAAGATCTTACTTGGGAAACATATTCGGTTCGCAGGTGACAGAGTATATTATAGATGAAGGTGTTAGTCGTGTCGGAGATTATGCTTTTGTATATTGCGAAAACCTAAAGAACGTAACAATAGGCAATAGCGTTACAAGTATTGGAAGTTATGCTTTTACATTTTGTGATAATCTAACGAATGTGACAATTGGTGATAGCGTCACCTATATTGGTAGCTATGCTTTTGCTGGTTGCTCGAGGTTAAAGGATATGCCTATGGGCAGTGGAGTTACAAGTATTGGATATGCTGCTTTCTGCATGTGTACGGGCCTGAAGAGTGTGAACATTCCTAATAACGTTACCAACATCGGAGACGGCGCGTTCTCAGATTGCGATAGTCTAATTAGTGTAACGATTCCGAACTCCGTTACTAAAATAGGATATGCCACTTTCCATAAGTGTTTTAGTTTAACACACGTAATTATTGGTAACCGC
>JAEEGL012819337.1_pt1 | contig 34780 bp, 52 predicted proteins | sample 9134231 | NCBI WGS metagenome assembly JAEEGL01 (sample SAMN16246548, study PRJNA631951) | gut metagenome | biome: gut microbiome; feature: rumen; material: fiber-attached | host: Bos | place: Iran: Karaj | collected 2018-10
CGTACCGTGTATGCCGGCACGCAGGGTGACATTAAGACGAAAAACCCGATACTTGGTAAGACAATTACGGCTGAATCGAAAAAGAGCCGTAGGATTTTCGTGACCGAGGAGCAATGGAAAAAGATACTTGAAGAGGAAGGGCTCGGCGCCGGCGGGGCGACAACAACGACGTCGGTGGCATCCGAGACAACCCGCGGAGACTTGGGGTATGATGTTCCGTTCCTCGGAAAAGCGAAAGGCAAGTCGAACAGCAAGTTTCTGAAGCCCGCGATGGATAGGGAACCGGGATTCAGTGTCGAGAGGATAGGTGAAAAGAAATGAGGACTATCAACACAAGGGAAGGAATGCCGTACGCGGCGAGGAAGGCTGTCGAGGAAGTAAACAAGAAGATAGCCGAGGAATCCGGAAAGCCGAACCCGGACGCTCACAGGCTCAATAAGATGAAGGAGGAGCGTTATATGCCGGGACTGTTTTCGGATATCATGGGATATTACGAAAGGTTCCGCAACCCTTGGTGAGCTGAACAAATAGAAAGAAAAAAGTATTTATAAGTAGATAAAATAAATCCGTAAAATGAGTACGATATCTTACAAAGTGGGAGACATTAGGCGGCTTGTCAGGGAAAGCACGCTTCAGTACAGCCCCGTGAAAGGGCCTGGCGTGGATGCTGACAACAAACGCAACAACGAGAAGTCCTACAAAGATGCAGAGAAGGCGGCAAAGGATTATGACGGCGGATTACAGCCCGAGAAGAAAGGTGCCCTTCCCGACAAGATTGACGGGAACAGGACTACCTTGGATTATAACCCACGCACCGAGCCCGACAAGTCTTTTAAGGACAAGGTGGACGCGCAGGCTAAGGGTTTCACTTCCAAATTAGAGGAAGAAAACGGAATCGAGAAAGGCGGCGCGGAATTTGACAAGGAAGGAAAAATTGCAAAGACATTCAAGGATGCTAACGACAAGGCGATTGAAGTAAAGCACGATCTTGCAACTTCCGGTATTCAGGGGCATAATTTACCTAAGGAAAATCCAAAGAAAGAAACAATGTACGAAAGCGCAAAACCGAAAGCCAAGAGGCTTGAATTCAAACATACCAAATTCCTCAATGAGGGGCAGATGCTTACCCGCATTCCTGAGGAGTATAAGGTTGATGGACAGAAGATTTACATGAAGGATTCTGTCGGGAACGAGTATATCGTTGAATGCACGAAGAGCGAGAAGACGGGATTTGTCGAGACGAATATCGTCGGATACAACAACGAGAAGAAGCTCAACGAGCAGATGGACAGGATTAACCAGTTGTTTAATTACAAGACGTCCAATGAGTTCGCGCCCTCAACGGCAAAGGAGCGTGTAGACGAGAAGAACGGGTTTGAGGATTTGATGAACCTGTCACGCAGTCTCATAAAATAAGATTTAAAAAAAACATAATTCATGGAAGAGAATAAGGATAAGAAAACGGGCGAGATTTCGCAGGAGTCCATCAGCTCATTCGAGAAGGTGATGACAGTTCTCGGAAAGTACGGTCCGTTGAAAACGTTGTACGGGCTGATAATGTTCGTGCTGTTCTCATTCATGGTTTACGTTGCGACAAACCCCGGAATGGTGTTCGAGAGGTACGACAAGTACATTAACGAGAAACACAACGCATCCATTGATTATCGGATGGAATCCTCGCCGATGATACGGACATACTTGAACCAGCTGGCTAACGAGGCGGGCGCCGAGAGGGCGTACATCCTCGAGTTCCACAACGGAAAGGCTAACCCGAGCGGACTCCAATGGCAGTTTGGGGATTTGACGTTTATCAACGACGGAACCGATGACATCAGCGATGAGATACAGAACGTATCATTGTCGAGATATAATTTCGCGACAATAGTCCATGACAACGGATATTGGGCCGGCGGAATAGATGAACTCATCGGACTGGACGAGCGGTTCTACAACAGGATGAGGCTCAACGGCGGACAGTTCTTCGCATTCCAAATGATGTACGGGGCGAATATGCGCGAGATAGGAATCCTCGGCATAACGTTCTTGGAGAACGAGATTCAAAACGTTGACAGGAGGAAAATCGCGACGATAATGCATAAGTATGCCTCGAGCATATCACCGTTATTGGATGAAGGAAATGTCGGAAAAAAATAAAAACAAGGAACTTAAGACTGCGGGCGGGTTCACACTCGTCCGTAAGTTTTTATCATGGATAGCCAACAAGCAGACGCAGACAAGGATAATGAAAATCCTTGGAGCTCTCGCTATCGCTCTCGGTATCTTTGTCGCCGGACGGCAGACAGTCAAGCCCAAGACGGAGACGGTTACTGAGTATCTTCCTGGCGAGCCGATAGAGATAGAGATTCCCGTGCCCGTTCCCGTGGAGGTGATTAAACCCATTGACTCGGCGAACGTCATATTGGATTGTATCAAGAGCGGCAAATTCGCGGATCTGTTCCCCGAGAGGGTGAGGGACAGCATTGTGTATGTGACGAAAGAGGACACGGCGGCCGTTCTCATTGATTGGGCGACCGAGAGAATATATGAGCAGAAAGTGTTCGACATAGACACTGTCGGAACGGCGACAATCAAGGCGAAGTCCCAATACAACAGGATAACTTGGCTGAGCAGCACGTTCGTCCCTGTCGTCAAGCACACAACCGTCACGGATGTGATAAGAAGGAAATACGCGCCGTTCGCGGGCGCCGGGATAACCACAATGCCCGAGATTGTCATCAACGGCGGAATGTATTTCGATGACAAGTACGGAATATCACTCTTGTATGAGTATAATTGGCAGGTTGAGAAACATGCCGTAGGGCTGATGGGAACATATAAGTTTTAAAATTAAATTTTTTGTGCGTTTTATGGTGCGGAGGCTTCAGGCTTCCGCATTTTTTTGTATATTTAGCAAAAGGCTTTTTTATGTTTATAGTGAAGAAAATCATGGTGTTCGTGCTTATTTTCGCGATTCTCTTTGTTATCAGGGAAGTGTTCGATTTCATTGTACAGCTTTCCAAGGAGAACGGCAAGTACACACCTACCACCGCGAGGCTTGTCTCACTCGGGCTCGCAATCTCATATATTTTAACGATAATTTTCACAGGATTCAGACTGTTATAATGGAATTGAACGATAGGATAGAGAAAGTAAAGCCCTTCTTCGTGTCATTCAATGTCGTGGCTGAGGAGGCGGCGGCATACGCCGTCGTAAGGTTCCCGTCTGAATGGACAATACCGGATCAATCGGCAATGAAGGCGAATTTCAAGATAGAGATAGCCCCGATGCAGAACGGGGTGTGCTTCATTACCGAAATCAAGAATGGCGTGGAGTGCATATTCGACGCGTTGGACTATGTCATTGATTTCAACAAGAAGGTGCAGGAGAGAAAAGGGCTGTTGTTGGAAAAGATCAAGGAGTTGCAGAACCTGTTCGCCACGGAGCCGCTCGACAGGCTCAAGACGCTTCAATTCACGTTCGCCCCGCAGAAAAAGTCGGGCAAGAAGGCGGCATCGAAGAAACAGGAGGCCGCGGCGGAGCCCGTAGCGAGCGCTGACGGCTCTAACTTGGAGAAAAAAGAGGCTGACGCCACGCCCGAGGAGGCGCAGGCGGACAACTCGTTAATGTCTTTCGCGAAAAACATAGCATCTGAATAATGAATTGGTTGATTTTATTCGCCTACACGTTTTTCGTGTATGGTATAAGCGTCATATTCACGCAGTCGATAGGGCCTTTCAACATATTTTTCAGGCTGAGAATGTGGGCTGAGAAAGTCGGGCCTAATTTCGGGCTCCTCTTCAAGTGTATGACATGTTTCCCGACGAATGTCGGATGGGTGTTCTCCCTTTTCAATTGGTTTGTCGTTCCGCAGGTGGCGATAAGCCCGTTCAATATGATATTGAGGGGAACGGGCCTGTGGTGGCTCGCTATGATATTGGATGCCTGCTATTGCGCGGGAATGTGCCATATCCTGTGGAATATAGATGATTACATAGACAAAAACACCCCTATTTTCGAAGATGAGTGATGGGATTCTCAACAGGGAGATAGCCGAGGTTAAAAACGAGAGGGCGCTCGCTCAGGAGGAGTTGAAATCCAAGCAGAGCGAGTTTGCGAACGATATCATCAAAAGAGGCCTGGGCGAAGAGATTAAGGAAACGCTCGCGAACAATATCGAGGAGCGCAAGCGCGAGTCCAAGCGGGATAGCGCCATTAAAAGGTTTTTTAGAAAATTGGTAAGGACATGCGGCTGAACAAGGTTTTGAAACTTGAGGACCTCGCTAAAATTTACGCGGCTATAGACGAGGAGGGGTACGGAGACGCCGGATTGGAGATTATCTTGCGCGTCAGGAGCAAGGAGATTCTCGATAAGGTGAACGAGCAGTTCTATTACGAGGACAGGAAAGAAGGTACGCCGCCTGACACGGACGAGGTGATTGTCACAATCGGCGGAACGACGTTCAAATATGTCGTGGACGACGTCTCGGATGAATTTGGAAACGAGCAATAAACCCCCTATATTTGTCCCGCAATGGTTAATGTCATTAAAAAAAGCCTCATTGAGAACATTTTCTCGTATGAGAATATACTCGTCGGAATCGGTACGAACAACTCGTTTTCCGGCGGGTTCGCTTATGATATAGGGCTGAATTTTCCGAGGATCAAGAAAATGGCGAACGACGCTTCCAATTATCTTGACAGGAGGCTGCTCGGGACGACACTGATGGTGGCGACGAGCGGTACACCGCTTATCTGCCTGTGCTATGTGCATAACGGCGGATACAGGAAGAGGGAGAACGGCGAGTACTTGGATTACGGCGCGTTGGAGAAGTGCCTTGAGAAACTGTCGGGCGTTTTCAAGAAAGGCAAGGTGGCGTCGCCGATTATCGGGGCGTCGAAATATGACGGGAACGGCGATAAGGAGAGGATACTCGAGATTTACAGGAAATATTTCGTTGATACTGATATCGATGTGTATGATTACGAGCAGGAGACATTCGATGACGTTATGTACAGGGCGCTTGTTGATCTTAAAAGGAGACGCAAGGAAAAGGACATCACGCGAGATGAATATATAAAGGAGAAGAACCTGATATGTTGGAAAAGGAAGAACGGGATATTCCTGCCAATGCCTGACGGGTATTCGGGCGCCAAAACGGGGTTCTCATGGGACGATGTGATAAATGTCAGGAAAAAAGATTTGGAAAAGTAAAAAAATATCGTTAATTTTGAAACATTATGGCAGTTTTAAGCGTAACATTAACTGACGATATGATTAAACTCATTTCGCGGTTCAATTTTGAGAAGTTCCCCGTCAAGGATTCATGGGAGAACAGCAAGAGCCTCACTTGGGGTATTGACATTAACAGTCTTTACGGCGGCTCGTTCGTGTTCGAGGATATATCCTACATACTCGGAAAGTATGACGAGCACATAGAGGGAACCGAGTTCGATGCCCTTGGTCCGCAGTTTCCGAAGGAACTCGAGGACTATATGTGGGAGATTCACTCTTATGTTCTTGAGCATCTGCAGGACGTGGAGGAGATTATCCACCAATTCTGCCGCGTAGGTGTCAAGGCGGGTACATACAAATGCAAGTCAAACGAGAGGATTTGGGAGTTTGTGAATTAAAATTTAACGACAATGGTGTATTGCAAGTTTTGCGGGGAGAAACTGAACGAGGAAGGACAGTGCCCCAATAATCATGAGTTCAAGAAAATGTGCCTGAACTGCGCGTTTTGCGTGGAGGTTGAGGAGGCGGAAAGCGGAAAGTCGTACTTTATCTGCTCCAACGAGGAGAACAAGGAGACGGCGAAGGAAAAGATGCTGAAACTATTGGAGGAGAACAAGGGAGGATACTCCGTGACGAATCTCGAGATTGCCCCACTCCCCATTAAGAGGCCCGAACTGAAATGCAGTAAGTGGGAACTAAATGACGTGGTGAAGGATGAGGTTTTGGGGCTGTTCAAGTAGGACGCCTCGTACCCGCCTCATCAAACCAATAATAAAATTTAAGTCAAATAAAATTTATGCGTCTAAGCGATTACAGTTGCAAATATTTCAAATCGAGCGATGTGCTCAATTCATTTCTTGCCGATGTGAGGAAATATCCCGTCCACTCCCTCAAGGAGGAGGAGGAACTTTTCGAGCGGTACAAGAACGGCGATGAGGGCGCCAAGGATGCCCTTATCTGCGGGAATCTCAGGTTCGTGTACTCACTCGCAAAGATTTACGCGAGGAACGAGTCGGAGGTAATCGACTATGTGAACGAGGGTGTCATCGGGCTCCTTATCGCCCTTGACGCGTTTGATCCGTCCAAGGGGTATAAGTTCTTTACCTACGGTGTGTGGTATATCCGCCGTCAGATGAACTACTACCTGCTCACAAAGAGGGATATGATATCGCAGAGCGCGCAGGTCGGAAACATCAGGAAAAAATCCGACTCTTTCAGGCAGAGATATTTCGCCGAGAACGGACATATGCCCACCAACGACGAGGTAAAGGACGCGCTGAAGAAATCCTTCAATATCACAGTCTCAAAGACCGAGGACATAGCCGAGATGGGGTTCAGTTCCATTGATGATGACATCTCCGATGACTTCACGGTTGAGGAAACCACGGAGTTCAACGAGAGAACCGCGTCCGAAAACGGGTATGAGAGCGAGATGGAGAGCGATTACAGGAAGGAGATTCTCGGGGAGTGCCTCTCCGCCATTCCCGACAAGGCCGCTGACATCATAAAAATGCGCTACGGGGTCGGTTACGACAGGGCGTACAGTGATGACGAGATTTCCGCGAAATACGGAATCGACGCGGCGCGTGTCGAGAAGATTTGCGAGTACGCCATCCTGAAAATGAAAAAGGTGACGGTAAAGAAAGTGATTTAAGCGACGGCGCCGCCAAATTGGCGGCGCTTTTGTATATTTGTTCCGTTATGAGTAAGAGAGATACATTATGCGAACTCGGGTATGAGGATGCGATTGTCTTCGAGAACCCGGATTATGACGAGGCGATAATCGGTACGTCCCACGACGACAGGGTTGTCTATTCGTTCGAGAAAATGGTTGAATGCCTTATGAAGAACGACGGAATGTCGTACGAGGATGCCGTTGAATTCATTGAGTATAACACAATCAGGGCAATCCCGTATTTCGGGCCCAATGCGCCGATTGTTTTAATGAACGAGGAACAGATAGCGTTCGGGGAGGAAATTGATGGACGAGAAGAACAGGCTTCTGGGGAAGCTGACTGACAAATACATACAGGACTTATTCACGAAACCTCTTTATAGTCCGATAAAGCCTACCGTATGGGAAACGGGAGAAAAACTCGGCGCATCCGACGATGAGTTGACTGACCGTATAGTGGAGCGTTTGGAATCTGAGCATAGCGGCACCGATTACGTGGTGCTAAGAAACGCCAGATTCGAGCCGCTTGAAGAGGAGTTTATGCTTAAGACGGGCAAAGATTACCGTGGTATTTTCGGAGATGGCTTCCGCCGTTCCACAAATGTTATATGGCTAAAATCCGACAGGATGCAGCCTGTCCGGGAACGCACGTTCAAAGAGTTTATGGATATGTTCAACGAGCACCGCGACCCAAACATCATCCATTTTGATTTGTCCGCAAGGGCGAGAGGCTACTCAACGAGGCAAGCGGATGACTATATCCAAAAGTTCTTTGATCTTGAACCGGGGGAAAGCATCGAGATAAAGGATCATTATAATGATGGGAGAGAAGGAATGGCCAACAACCATCTGATGAAACGGATATGCGGAAGGCTCGAGAAGGAGTATAAGGTGAAATTTTATGTTCATAGGGGGATAGTCCCCAAATTGGTTAAAGTAGAAAGTTAAGATGGGAAATTTTTTAGGCGCGATTGCGGGCGACGTAATCGGTAGTGTGTATGAGTGGCATAACGTTAAGCGGAGGGGGTCCGTGGAGTTTTTCAAACCGGGATGCAAATTTACGGATGACTCCGTGCTGACGTGCGCGGTGGCGGATTGGCTCCTCCATGACAGCGGACATTCAAACGAGGGGCTCGCGAAAAGGCTAAAGAAATACGGGAAGAGGCATCCTAACGCCGGATACGGCGGAATGTTCAGGAAGTGGCTCAATTCGGAAGGCACTGAGCCGTTCAACTCGTTCGGAAACGGCGCCGGTATGCGTTGCAGCGCTGTTGGATACTATGCCGATACATACGAGGAGGCGAAGGAACTCGCGAAAAAGAGCGCCGAGGTTACGCACAACCATCCCGAGGGGATTAAGGGCGCGCAGGCTATATCATGCGCCATTTGGATGGCGAGAAACGGGTACGACTTGGGTGAGATAGAGGCGAGAATCGAGGAAGATTTCGATTACGACTTCAATAACCGTATAGATCAACTCGTGACCGTTGACAAGGACGGGAATATCGTCTCCCGAGCCCATGGGTTCGACGCCACCTGCCAAGTGACAGTGCCGGAGGCTATCATAGCCGTGGTTGATAGCGTCAGTTTTGAGGATGCCATTGACAACGCCATATTCATAGGCGGTGATTCAGACACAATCGCCGATATGGCTGGCGCTATCGCGGGCGCTTATTACGGCGTGCCACAGTGGATTCAGGAAAAGACGCTGTCTTGCCTTTCCGATGATTTGTTCGACGTGGTAGCCGAATTTGAGGATTATATCGAGAGAAAACATTCGAATGATTAAACTGAATTATGACGATATCACAATCGTCCCCGAACGGCTGACGGACATTTGCAGCCGTTCGCAGTGTAACCCTTATGATGAGGATGGGTATCTACCCATTTTCGCTTCCCCGATGAGTTCGGTAGTGTCTATTGAGAATACGGGCTATTTCAACGCCGCGAGAATCAGGACGGTAATCCCGAGAAGCTATTCAGTGGATGAGAGGCTCCCGTTCCTGTTTGAAAACGAGGGCAATTTCGTCGCGTTCTCGTTGAGCGAGGCAAGGGAACTGTTCGCGTCGCCGAATGGGCTCGAGAACATAATGAAAAGACACATAACCTCACACAACACATTCCTGACGTGGAAAAAGAGCGACAGGCCGTTAAAGATATGTATCGACCTGGCGAACGGGCACATGAGATGCCTTCTTGAACTTGTCAAGGATATAAAGGCGATATATGGGCCGAGGATAACTATAATGACGGGAAACATAGCGAATCCGGCGACATATGAGGATTACGAGAACGCCGGTGTTGATTATTGCCGCGTCTCAATCGGAACGGGCAACGTGTGCAGCACATCCTCCAACACCGCCGTACATTTTCCCGTGTTTTCCCTGCTCGAGGAGATATGGAAACTGAAAGAGGCGCTGCACGGAAAGTGCAAGATAATCGCCGATGGAGGCATACACGGGTTCAGGGATATTCAGAAAGCCCTGATTTACGCCGATTACGTTATGATTGGCAGCCTTTTCAACAAGGCAATCGAGAGCGCAGGAAAGACAACTTACGGCACGTTCTATTGGAATGTCAGGGGTAAGAAGATAGCGCGTCCAATCAAGACGCTGCTCTATTTCGGAAAAGAGGTTCCGAAAGACAAGTACGGCGAGATGTACAGCCTTGTGAAACAGGGCAAAGCCACGGTATGGAAAGAGAATTTCGGAATGAGCACAAAGATAGCGCAGGGCCTTATAAACAAGGCGAACGGCGCGGATGTTAAGAGGCTGAAAACCTCAGAGGGACTTCTGAAATATCAGAAGGTTGAGTATGATTTACCCGGTTGGGCCGAGAATGAGACAGACTTCCTCAAATCGGCAATGAGTTACACGAATTCAAGGACATTGGAGGAATATAAGAACTCAAATTGGGCACAAATAACCAACATTAAATACAACAATTAGTTATGGATTTCGGAAAAGCGATTGAAGCGTTGAAACGCGGCGACAAGGTGACAAGGGAAGGATGGAACGGCAAGGGTATGTTCATTTGGCTGAAACCGGCATGTATCATTAAGCAGGAGTGGTGCAAGGATAACATACTCAGGAGTATAGCCGAGGAAAACGGCGGAGAGGTTGAGGGGCTTGGCACCATCTGCATGAAAACCGCTGACAACAAGGTATTGACGGGGTGGCTCGCGAGTCAGACTGATATCTTGTCAGAGGATTGGAAGATATGGGTGGAAAACGAGTGGGACTCAATATCCCCCGATGAAAAACCCACGTACGATCAAATCAACAGGACGGCGGACAGGGGAGACAAGGTTTTCGACAACGCGGTGAAAAAATACAGGGACGACGCGGCATCTTCCGCCAATCCTGAATACGACAAGGCAGAGGATTTCCTGTACGACGTTTTCCGCGAGGAGGATGGCGGCGATGGGAAACTCGGCGGATTCATTAAGATGCACAAAATACCCGAGCCGACAACCGAGGAAAAGGAGATGTTTGAATCCGTGAAGAAGTTTATTGAAAGGGAAAAGGAAAAACTGAATGCTGGAAATAAGTAACATAAACGTTTACGACATTCGGGGGAGCGTGATATCGTGCAGGAACGCGATGCGCCTCGATATGCCTGAGTACACTGATGAGGAGTTCGAGAAGGGGCTTGACAGGGCGAAGAAACTCGTCCGCGCGTCCAAGGCATCGCCGGACGTGAAATGCCATGACAATTTCCTGAAAGGTATCAGGGTGTCGTTTGATATGAAATACACGCAGTACATAACCAAGCAGATGCAGAGGTATAATTGGTTCGACTACGTGTCAAGCAGTTCACTTATGCACCGTCTCACCAAGATGGATGCGGATTCAGTATGTAACAAATATGTTTCAAAAGCGAGTGTTGAACAATTACAGAAAGACATTGACGAATATAACGAAATCGCGTGTATGCAGAACTATCCGGCGGATGGCAACCCGATTGCTTTCGAGCTTCGGGATGGTAGCGTCATCGTTGCTGAGAATAAGGGAGACGCGTTGTACTATGCGTACATGAAGTGCATAAGCGATTGTCCAATGGGCGTGGAACTGTTTGTCCACGTCTCAACCAACTACAAGCAGCTGCAAACAATGTACGCGCAGCGGAAAGATCATAAACTTAGGGAAGATTGGGGAGAATTTTGTAAATTTGTCGAGAAATTGCCGTATGCCAAGGAACTTATCTTCGGCGACGGGGAATAATTTTGTGAAATGGAGAAAAAAGAAATTAAATTTAAGGATGTGCCTGTGTGGACTTCTCAGCAAACAATCGTGAAAATTCTCAAGCAGGTCAAGTATCATTTCGAACCTGTCAGTGAGTACGAGAACACGCAGTTCGTGTGTGTTACGGAACAGGAGAACTACAATCCCATCAAGGACTCGTTCAAGAGAATCGGGCTCAAGGTGAAAAAGAAATACTCGCAGTGCCCGTTGGCGATAACGGTGTGCGGCGGGTACAAGAACCAGCCGATTGTCGAGCCTATCGTGTTCACGAGGGAGGATGTGGCGAACATCGTAAACGATGTTCCCGAGAATTACATAGGGGAAGATATCTTATAAGCAAGCAACAATATGAAAAAGTTAAATTTTACAGAGACATTCAAGAGAGAGGATTGGGAATCGTTGTACGGAAAATGGTTTTTCGCATCGTTAGACGGCCCTTATGATGGTTGCGAAATCTATAAAATCACAAAAACGGAATGCGGGTTCGCCGTCTACAGGCTACTTAGCAATGGTTGCCAGAGCGAGGGCATTATCTCTTATGATAAGGAATATACCGCCACGAACGTGCCGTTCACCGTGTACCAATTCGTCGATAATTCCGTTTCCGGAAAATTAAAACCCCTTGATGAGTCAAGGGTTGGCGATATGAAACGCCTCATGTCGGAATTTAATGAAGCGCGCGAGTCACGCAGAGATTCCGAAGAAAAGTTCAGCAATTTAATTGAGAACATTAAGGAAAAAATTTTGTCGTTGCTATAATATCAAAAAATTTTTGTATATTTGCAATCGAAACGACAAATAATATGCTAAAATATAATTTACAATGGGTAAAGTAATCGGAATTGACTTAGGCAGCACCTTGAGTGAGGTGGCAGTCGTCGAGGGTGGAAAACCCGCGATTATCGTGAATGAAGAAGGCGGAAGAACAACCCCCTCCGTGGTATCGCTTAAGAATGGCGAGAGAAAAGTGGGGGCAGCGGCGAAAAGACAGGCAATCACGAGCCCGAAGGAGACAATAGTCCTTATCAAACGTTTCATGGGCGGAACCTATGACGAGGTGAAGGACAACATATTGCACGTCCAATATGATGTGAAAAACGTGAACGGTTACCCCAAGGTTGTAGTTGACGGTAAGGAGTACAGTCCTGAGGAAATCTCATCGATGATACTCGCGAAATTGAAATCAAACGCCGAGGCTTATCTCGGGGAATCCGTGAAGGACGCCGTCATCACGGTGCCGGCGTTTTTCGGTAATGAGGCCCGCGAGGCGACGAAGAAGGCGGGAGAAATCGCCGGACTTAACGTCCTGCGTATAATCGCTGAGCCTACGGCCGCGATCCTCGCGTCGGGAATCGACCTTAGCAAGGACGGCAAGTATATGGTTGTTGACTACGGTGGTTCAACGCTCGACTTCTCCGTCGCGGACATTTCCGACAAGGTTGTAGAGATACTCTCCTCATACGGCGACGTATATTGCGGAGGTAGTGACCTTGACAAACTCGTGTCCGATTGGCTCGTCTCCGAGTTCAAGGCGGATAGCGGCGTTGATCTTTCAAAGGACCCCATGGCGATGTCACGTGTCGTCGAGGCCGCCGAGAAAGCGAAGGTGGAACTATCTAACTCCACATCAACGGAAATCAACCTTCCGTATATCACGGCCGTTGACAATCAGCCCGTACACTTGACAAAGACACTTACAAGAGCCAAATTCGAGCAACTTATCGACAAGGAAATCAAGAAGGTAATGTCATGTGGTAAGGAGGCTTTGAGCAAGGCTAAAATCGATGCCAAAGATCTTGATGGAATCCTCCTTGTCGGCGGTTCAACCCGTATTCCTTATGTTCAGGAGCAACTTGACAAGACGTTCGGAGTCAATCTCATCAAGACGGCGAACCCTGATGAGTGCGTCGCTTGCGGAGCCGCTGTTCAGGGCGACATTCTCGGAGGCGGAAAGAGTGACATTGTGCTTCTTGACGTAACTCCGCTCAACCTCGGAATCGAGACGCTCGGAGGCGTCATGACGAATCTTATCGATGCGAACACTAGTATTCCCGCCAAGAAGTCGCAGATTTTCTCCACCGCCGTTGATAATCAGCCCGGTGTTGAGATTAACGTCTTGCAGGGAAACCGTCCGATGGCCAAGGATAACAAGCAAATCGGTATTTTCCACCTTGATGGAATCGCTCCCGCTCCCGCCCATGTGCCACAGGTTGAGGTAACATTCGACATTGACGCGAACGGTATCCTAACCGTATCCGCCGTCGATAAGGCGACAGGAAAGGAGCAGCATATCACAATCGAGTCCAAGGGCGGGCTCACCGAGGAGGAAATCGAGCGAATGAAGAAGGAAGCCGAGGAGTTCGCCGAGGCAGACAAGAAGGCGAAGGAGGAAGCCGAGAAAATCAACACAGCGGACTCTTTCGCGTTCCAAATCGAGAAATCGCTTGATGAGTTCGGGGACAAGGTTACCGAGGATGAGAAGAAGGAAATCAAGGAACTCACCGAGGCGCTGAAGAAAGCCGCGGCTGACAAGAATATCGAGGAAATCGATGCCAAGCAGAAGGAACTTCAGGAGAAATGGTATCCTATCGCGCAGAAAGCGTATCAGGCGCAACAGGAAGCGGCCGCGGAGCCGGAGCAGGAGACTGAGAAATCAGAGTAGTGATACGGCAGCCAAAAGAAAGCGTCCCGAATGGGGCGCTTTTTTGTTTTCACCCCCGTTTGGATTATCGGGAAATAGTTTGTATATTTGCGTCGTAAAATATTAAGTCATTATGCCAACAGATAGTAAGGTATTTTTTGTGAGTGATTTGCATTTCTCTCATGTCGCGCAACTGTATTTCCATCCGAAAAGGAGGGAGATGTGCGGCATATCGTTAAGCAACTTGCAAAATCTGCCGAAAGAGGAACTGATAAAGATACATGACGAGTGGCTGCTTGACTTATGGAACAGCACGGTGAGGAAATGTGATTCCGTGTATCATCTTGGCGATTTCTGCCTCGGAAACGGCAAGAGGGCCGAGTATATACTCAACAAGCTGCACGGAAAAAAATTCTTTATCCGCGGGAACCACGACAAGGCGCTCAACGGAAACGAGAGGTTCCTCGAAGGCTTATGGGATATAAAGGAGGCGAAATTCGGGAATGATATGTACCCGTTCATAAGGAGAGGGGAGACTTTCTGCGCCGAACTGTGCCACTACCCGATGCTCGCTTGGAACAGGAGGACACATGGGACCGCTATGGTGCATGGTCACACGCACGGCTCAACGGATCCGTTGAACAACGATTCCCTTGAACTAAGGGTTGATGTCGGACTTGATGGCGCGCTCGCCGATTACGGGTTTGTTCCGCTCGAGAAACTTTACAGGCATTTTTACGACATAGTCAACTCCGCCGGATGCTGTGATTTCCAAGAGTACGCGGAATGGCTTATGGCGAGACAGGGATTCAGAATGTGATATGGGAAAAAAGAAAAAGACTCAGGACATAAATGAGGGAAAAGCGCTCGTTTTTGTTGATGACAAAGGAGGGTTCACGCTTTCCCCGAGGGGGTGTTTCGCCTGCGCGCTGATTGACACCAGCATAACAGGCGGGGATGATATTTTAGAACTGAACGAGGATCAAAAATTCGAAATGGCTTTCAACATTCTCGTGGAAAGGTTCAAGAAAAACGGATGGATACAGCAGGAAGGAAAACCGGAAGGCGGAGGTACCTCTGAGGAACAAATGGAGAAATTCGGAGACACGATTCTCGGATTCTATAAAAACGCGACACGGCAACAGTTGGACGCGGCGTTTGATGAGTTTTTTTACTTGCTTAGGAAACACGGCAACACGGTATGACATTGTTTATTGAGAGATAATTATGCATTTCGACAATTTGAAAGACAAGTGCGAGTATTTCCGTTCGCTCGCTGATTACAGGCTCGCGCCTAACGGGTATGTGATAGCGATGCTTGACGGGCGCTCGTTCTCCAAACTGATTAAGAACAACTATTCGAAGCCGTTCGACAACAGGTTTATATCTTATATGAACCAAGTGGCTGAATACCTGTGCAAGAATGTGCAGGGGGCGAAGTTCGCGTATGTGCAGTCTGACGAGATTTCGATACTGATTACGGATTTCGAGAATCCCGCGAGCGACTCGGCATTCGGATATAGACTGTGCAAACTACAGTCGCTCCTCGCATCCATGGCGGCCGGAAGGTTCAATCAACTTGTCGCCCTTGATTTGGTTAAAAGAGAGGAGGAGTTGAAGGAGGATGTTCCGTTCCATGTGCAGATATCAGATGTCGTGGCGAATATGAAACTCGCCGAGTTTGACTGCAAGGTGTGGAATGTGCCTGATTACAACACGGCATTCTGTCATTTCCTTTGGAGACAGAATGATTGCGTGAGGAATTCCAAGCAGCAGGCCGCGCAAACGTTCTTTCCGCACAAGGAACTCATAAGGCTTAACGCCGATGAGCAGATTGCCCTCCTGAATGAAAAGAGGGGTATTGACTGGAACACGGAATACAATGACGGCGAGAAATATGGACGCCTCGTTTACAAGGAGGAAGTAGAAGTCCAACGTACGTTGTATGAGGGAGGACAGGTTTACCCGGTGAATTTCATGAGAAGCGTGTGGAAATCCCATTTCGCGACCCCGTTCTCAAACGAAGAAAACATCATAAGAACCTTAATACCAAAGAGAAATGAGTAAGGAGATAAAATTGAAAAGCAGATACGGAAACACGCACACGCTCGTTCCCGTTCCCGAGGTTGGCGAGAACACGTACAAGTACGTTCCCGCCGAGGATTGGATGCCGATGCGCTACATTTTTAAGGGGCCATACGAAAAGGATGCGGAGGAGTTTGATCTTGTTGCCGTGGACACCGACGGTGGCCCTTACCTCAGCGTCGGAGATAAGGTAGAGGGAAGGGAGATAAAGCGTATCTACGCAAAGAAAGGCACCGGTGCGTTGATTGAGTTTTAAGCGGACAATGAAAGAGAACGTCAGGCAAAAATTCGAAGAAGAACTTCGATACAGGATAGAAAAGGCGCAAAATGAACCGATTGACGATATGGAATGGTTCATCGAATGCGCTATGAAAAAATTTGAAGAAATTTTAAGTGAGTAATGGAAATCGAATTCAATCCGGATACCCTATTCCACAGGGACGCATGGTATGACAGGGTTTTTTACTCTGTCAGGTATTTCCTCAAATACAAACTCGGAAAGTGGCACAGGAATCTCGTCAAGACCGCATTCAAGGGTGAACCTTGGGACTATGATTTCCTGTTCAAGTTGGAATACGCGAAAATCAGGGAGATGCTTGAGTGGCATAAGGAAAAGCGTCGTTTCGAGGGTGTGGAATTCACTATTCGGGACTTGCGGATATGCCTTTCACTCCTTGAGATAATAATGGGAAAGCGCGAGCTGTGCCATTTCAACGGGAATCTGCTCTCCGAACCGACGGGGGATGGTGAGACATACAGGATTGTCGAGTCTCCCGATTTCGAGTATGTGCCCGATGTGTACGTGAACACGAGGAACATAGGCAGGTTCGTGGATAAGGAGAATCTCAGGGATTTCTACACCAAGTTCCCCGGCGACCTGTACGTCCTCAAGGCGAGACATCTCTATCACAAAATCCGCCTCGAGAAAGAGGAGATGTGGTGGGATTAATTTGGATTTTACGATTATTTTGCTTATCTTTGCAATATGTTTGACAAATTCTTCAAAAAAGACAGTGATGAGATTAATTGGGAGTATGTCGAGTCTATTCCCCAATTCGGGAAGTTGAAAGACTGCGAGCAGAACCCAAAGTGGCACTCAGAAGGCAACGCGTGGAATCACACGCGGCGCTGCGTCGATGCCGCGTACGATCTCCTGCTGTCTGACGATAGGTACGAGAAACTCAACAAAAGAGTCGCTGTTTTATGCGCGCTTTTCCATGATATAGGAAAGGGCGTCACGACACAATGGATAAAGAACAATTGGCACGCGTATGGGCACGAGTTCGAGGGAGAGAAGATTGCCCGCACCATTTTGTGGGACTACGATATCTCAATAAGGGAACGTATTTGCTCCTGCGCGAGATACCACATGAAGGCGTTGGATTTGTCTAAGTCAAGAAAAGTTGTTGACGAGTTGATATCCTTGTCAAGAATGCCGTTTTTCCGTTGGGATTACGTCCTTTTCACAAAGCATTGCGACATTCTCGGGAGCATTCCGGAGGACCCGAAACAAACGTACGGGGATAGCGAAAGGCTTGACGCGATTTGGAGGATTGCCGACCGTCTCCATATTCTTGATAACGGGTTCTATTGCGGTAGCAATGATGCGTATGATCTTGTGCATGGAACAGGTTTGCCCATCGATTGGGACGGCACCGGTAAGGGCGCGTTGCCTGTCTTTATGCTGATAGGACTTCCCGGAGCGGGAAAGAACACCTATATAGAGAGAATGGGCAAGTCGAGAGTTTTCGTGACGCTTTCACGTGACGATATAAGGGCGGAGCTCGGATATTGCTCAGATGGCGACAAGGTCGTCCTGTCATCCGACAAGGAGGCCGAGGTCACGAGGGTGTTCAATGAGAGATTTATCGAGTCCGTGAAGAACGGAAAGAGCGTCTGCCTGAACAATCTCAACATCAAGAAAAAATACCGCGACGCGCTGAAGAATCTCGTCAAGGGGTATAACATTGAGTGGATTTACATTTATGTCGAGGCACCGACAATCGAGGATAACGAGGAGAGGCGCCCTACGTTCGAGCCCGGAACAATCCGCGCGATGACGGGCGTTCTCGATTGGCCTACGGCTGATGAGTATTATAGATTTAAGGTTTCAAAACAATAAAAATAGCATGAGAACAACTTATCTGCACGTTTCTTATATCACCTCAAAAGGGGATGGGAACTTCACTTACGGGGATATGCTCGTCAGCATCAAGAATAACGGCAATATTAAGAGATTGAGGGAATACATCTTGGAACAAATCAAGAAGGATAGTCCCGAAGATGCCGACAAATACCAAATGCCGTCAATACTGAGCATGACACCTCTTAAAAAGAAACTGTACCGACAGTTGGTCGGTGAATAATTTCCAAAGCGGAACAGTAGCCATGAAAGTAATAATAGAGAAAGAACTTACCAACCCCGTAACCATTGACGGGTATGCAGAAGTGCTCGGCCCGCACTACCACATTTACAGGGTGGATGAAGACGGGAACAAGACCTTCGTGAAAACCGTGGACAAGGATATCAAGGAGGCTGCAAGGGAGGCCGAAAGGATGCTGGATCTCAATGTCCTTGAAGTCGCATACAAGGAGAAAGGCCCCGACTCGTTCAAGAGCAGCATTGACCTGCCGCCGGAAATTTCCGAGAAATTCAGGCACCTGGCCACTTGCGCCCCTACCGCCAACGTGAAACTCGAGAATGACACAGCCTACGAGGAAGGCTGCGTGGATTGCTCAAAACATTATTTTTAACGAAAAAAAAGATGAAGACACAGACGTACACAAAGATTAACACGCTTTACAAGCGTTACGCCAACCTCGGCAAAATGGAACTACCGAATCCCGCATGGAAGGTGTTTCAGAACAAGATTATCCTCGGAGAATATTCCGACGATTTCATGCGCTATATCAAGGATTTGGAGTTCGACTGTTTCTCCAAGATTGATGGCACGAACTCCAAGATTGTCTATTTCCCATCCACAGGGGAGTGCTTCTGCGGGGGAAAGACGGACAACGCGGAGATTGTCGGCACCGGACAGAAGGCGTTCCTCGACGAGGTTATCGAGCGCATCAAGCCGACACTTGCCGAACTGTTTCCTCCCGAGAGTGCAAAGTTCGCTCCTGTGATGAACGACAAGAATCAGATTGTTGCCGGCAAGTATGTCGATGGCGTTGGCTATGGCGATATGAACGGCAGTTTTACCGACAGCGGAAAATACATCGTTGAAGCAGAAGAGGTTCCTGTCTACATCTACGGCGAGTTCTTCGGCAAGAAGATTCAGGCGGGCGGTAACTACGACAAGGAGAACAACCGCTTCTATATCTTCGATATCTGTCAGCAGGGGTGGTATGTTCCGATTAATATCCTCACAGAATACGCGGAAAAACTCGGCTTGACGATTGTGCCGTATCTCGGGCAAATGACAATTCCGCAGGCGGAGCAAATGGTGAGCAGGGGATTCAAGACGCGCGTCCCGGATGCCGCCAATCCTGACTATCCTGAGGAAGGTATCGTCGCACGCCCCGTCATCCCTATCAAAGACCCTCGCGGAAAGAGGATTATCGTAAAGATCAAATCCTGTGATTACAACGATCTCAACAACGCCGTCATAAAGGTTGGCGGAATGGATGAGTATTATAAATTTGACAGGTGGTACAGGGAAAACGTTGAAAGTCTATAATGGCAAAGCTATCAAACATACCGTTAGTTGAGCAGATGGTCGCGGAGGGGTACATTCTCGTGCAGAAGCACCCCACCGCCGACATCTATATCTACAACTACTCGAAGTCCTGCTCATTGGAGGGCAAGTGGAACGAGGCCACGATTCAGTGCAGAGGCATTATCGTGGACAAGGATTACAACATTCTCGCCCGTCCGTTCCCGAAGTTCTTTAATTATGAGGAAATCGAGGACAAGTCGGTTATTCCCGGCGGAGCAGCTGACGCCTACGAGAAGATAGACGGCTCGCTCGGTATAACGTATTGGATAGATAACGTGCCCTATATCGCGACGAGAGGCTCGTTCACGTCAGAACAAGCACTTCACGCGACAAGTGTTCTTCACAGCGAAAAATACAAAAGGCTGTGGGACTTTATGCGCACGAACCGCGGATGGACATTCCTTTTCGAGATTGTTTATCCCGAGAACCGTATCGTCGTGGATTACGGTGGCATGGATGACATAATCCTTCTCGCTATCATTAACAATACAAACCCTGAGCATGAGATACCAATATCATTTTATGACAAGTATTTCAACACTGCGAAGTGTTACGGGACTTTCGACAACTGGCTAAATCTCCGCGAATCCATAGCGGGAGACAACAGGGAGGGCTTCGTGCTACGATTCGACAACGGATTCCGTATGAAAATGAAGTACGAGGACTATTTCCGCCTGCACAGGCTCCGCACATACCTCACAAGGAAGCATATCTTTGAATTCATTGAGACGAACCGCCGTGACGAGCTCAAGGAAATGGCTAATCAATTCGATGAGGAGATAAGGATGTCCGTTGAAAAAATTGTCAAGGAATTTGACGACAGGTTCTCCGAAATTGAGAACGAGGCACGTTCCGAGTACAGGGAGTTTGACACCGACAAGGAGGCCGCGTTATATTTCAACACCTGCAAGCGGCGCCCGATACTCTTTAATATGAGAAAAGGAAAGCCCTATGACTCGCTTATATGGAGGGTGATAAAGGGTGAGATAAAGGAAGAGAACAAAGAAGAAGAGTAGCCGCGGCGGATGCCACGGCTATTCTTATGTCCTTGTCGATTTAGAAGTTATTTTCCTGCGCGTCCATCCCGTTTTTTCCGCCATCATATCTATCGTCATTTGCCCCCTGTCCGATTTCGTGACTGTCATTCCCGTCATAATGACGCCCCTCGCTTTTCTCGTCCTCTCCTCAATGAGGTTGTACATACGGATGGCATCGGAGTTGTTCTTGCAGACAACGAACGTGAAATCCTCCTCATATTTGAAAATCACCTTGTTCAGATAAACATATATCAGCACGATATCGCTTTTATCCTCCACACGTGACAGGACCAGGTTGTCCAATATCCAATTGAAATTTTTCCTGTCCGAGTGCGGGTTATACCCGTAAACCCAAAAATCCTCCTCGATGAGACACGGGAACTTGTCATACACAGCCCACTCGTCGCTTGTCGTGAAATGATCAACGAATTTGCCGTACTCGTTCCTAAGTTGCGTGACGTTCGTCTCCCCCGATTCCCGTATCCTCTTTAGAATGACGTACTCGGACTTGAACTCGTACAGATCCCTGTCTTTCCTTCCGTTGCTCACGAATTTTTTTGGGAACGACACTTTCGAGTTCCTCTCCCGAAGAATCTCGGACACGTATTTCACCTCATCCAAGTCATGATACGTCCCGACATACGACGCCTGCCGCCTGAAGTCAAACCTTAATATCTTATAATCCCACGGTTCCTGCCATCTGCGTCCCCGCGTCTTTTTTCTTTTCCTTCGGCCGCGTTTCTTGTGTCTGCCCACCTTTTTTTGGTAGTAGTAGTAATACTCGACGCCGTCCTTGTTGATCTTTTTCATCATCTTAAAAATATTATTTTTTTGTATTTTTTAAATATTCTGCCTATATTTGTGCAGAAAGAAACGAATAAAACACTACGAATATGAGGAAAGTTTTTGTTTTTATCGCCATCATCGGTATGGCTGCAATGATCAACAGCTGCGGAACCGCAGGAAAGATTTCAAACGATCCCTATCGCGGAGAGGGGCATGGGTTCTCCGCAGTGTCAAACGGAAAGGATATCGCCCGCGAGAAAGCGTTCCTTGAGGCTTGCGCCGAAATCACGAGAAAGAGCGGCGTCGAAATCACGGAGGATGCCAAGCGTCTTTACAACAGCAACGAGAGCGCTAAGGGAAAGGCGAAGGAACTCCTGTCCTACGGAAGCACCGTCAATTCCAAGGCGAACGCCGTAATCAGCGACATTGTCGTCGTGAAAGAGAAGGTATACCGGAAAAACGGCGGATGGAACTGCGATGTCGTCCTGAAAGTTGATGACACAAACGTCGAGTAGGACATGAAAAAAGGCGCCTTAACACTCATTCTGCTCGCCGTGAGCCTCGCTTGCGGCGCGCAGGGATTCCTTGACAATCCCGACTATATCTATGGGGTTGGGCTCTCGGCGGACGAGTACTCCGCCGACAGTCTCGCTATGCTCTCACTCTCGCGCGCCATTTACACGGACGTCGTGAACGAGAGCACATATGATATGGAGGAGGAGGGCACAAAATACACGGAGAAATTCTCCAAGAAAGTGTCCCTCAAAACCGCCATACGCATCAATGGCGCGAGAAAACTCGTTGAGACGACTCCTGACGGGCAATACGAGGTTTACTATTATGTGAACAAGGCTGAGTACATAGAAAGGCATCTTGGCGAGTATGCCGCGAGGCTTAATGATGTGTCGAGATACGAGAACAGCGATTCCCCGCATGCCGTGAACTATACGCTCGGCGCGCTTTATATGGCGTATGAGGCGGTGGATGACTTAATGCTCAATATCTTGTGTAAGGAATCCATATCATGCAAGGCGTATGTGGTGTCTGAGATAAGGCGCATATTGGACTATCCCGGCTACATATTGTCGGCGAGAAAAAGTTTCAGCGACAATTGGAAGGAGATTCGCGACGAGAATGAGAACCCGCTGCCTGGCTTCGAGTACGTTAATGAGAACGGCGAGTGGGCTACACCGAAGTTTTTCTATAACGGGGAGAGGGAGCGCTGCAATAACAGCGATCCATCGGAGTACAAATGGGCGTTCATTGATTTGTCCGGCACGACTTACAGGTTGACTTTCGAGAGAGAGGTCGGCGGAAGGAGCGAGAGAATCAGCGTCCCCGAACGGTTCTATGTTGACATAGATCCGAAGATGAAATGCACGAGATATTTCATTTTTTAGTATATTTCAAAAAAAATGTATATTATACTTGTTTTGGCGTTGTTTTCTACGTTTATATACGTGAATCTGATGCTTTCAGACGCAATCAACGCGAGGATAAACCCGTATTCGGCGGGTAAGGAAAAGGAGGAGGCGCTGTTACTGTCGAAGATAAAGTACGTGCTCCTTGTCATAATGGCGTTCTCTTGGGGCGCGGTTATAAGGTTTTGGTAATGCAGCAAAACAGACATTTCAAGGTTATCGTTGCGGGGGAGAACCCCGAGGAACTCATGTTGAGGTACGATGCGCAGACAAAGGTTGCGCCGTACGTCGTGTTTGAGTTCAAAAAGGCGGGGGAATATAAGGAAAATTACCTGAAATCCCTGAGAGCCATATTGAAGCATGCGGAAAAGGAATTTCCGAATGATGAGCAGGTTGAATATCTGAGGGAAGAGATAAAAGATATTGAGTCCGAGAGCGCGGAGGATTATTTCCTCGATTTAACGGAGGGGCTTACGCTTGACGAGAAGACGGGAGACGCCCTGTCTACGGACAACCCGAACGAAATGTTCACCTTCCATAAGGTAGGCGGCAGTTTCTCGTTACCTTTTATATTAAAAGGAAAGGAAGGGGAGGAAGCCGAGACATATTCCGCGAGGAAGAAGGATATCGCGTGGAATGAGGTTCATCTCGCGAACCAACGCCCTTATGAGGTGGCGTGGGATACGACCCATGGGCTCGCTGAGCCTCAGAACGAGGACGAGCGGAACATATATGAGAATATGAAGAACCTGAACGCCTATTTCCTCAATTTCGAGAACCGCGAGCACTACATAGCGAGCAACACGGCGTTTTGGGGATTGGCTTTCGTGGATGAGGATGGATGGCATGAATTGCCGCCCGATGAGAAACAGTTTGATTGGGTTATAAATTTCTATGACAGGTTCATAGAGCCGTTGCCGGAGGACACGCTTTTGACAATATACGAGTGCGTGAGGCCAATGGCTTAATTCTCAAGAGCCTCAAGCCTCTGTGTGATACGGAGGATTTGGTAGTCCTTTTCTGACATTTGATCCTGCAAGTCGCTGACTTGATCGGCGAGCAGCAAGCAAAGTTTCTGATAGTCGACATTGTCGCCATCAAACGCAGAAGGATACGCCCCCTTGATTTCCTCCAATGAAAAAACCTCTTTCATATCTACCCATTTTAAGATAAATATGGATGCGTTTGGAAAAAACGAAATAAAATAGTATATTTGGAACAGAAAATTTTAGACAACAAACATTTTTAGCCATGCAGAAAATCATTTTGGTTGGTCGACTCGGCAGGGATGCCGCTATCAGGGAGACACAGGAAGGAAGCAAGATTATCGCTTTCACAATGGCGGTTAACGGAAGGTTCCGCGGAACGGAGAAGACGTATTGGTACGACGTCTCCACATTCAACTACGAAAGGTACAAGAATATGGTGAAGTACCTCACCAAGGGTTCCCTTGTCAGCGTCACAGGCGACTTGGATGCTGATTTGGAGGAGGGACGTGACGGCGTCACTCGTTGCCGCAGGTATGTCACGGCTGACTCAATCGAGTTCGGACCGAGCAGCAGCAGCGGAAACACGAGTTCAGACAGGACAGAGGAGGCGCCGCGCCGCTCTCGCCGAGCGGAGGAGGAGCCCGAGGATATCTCGGACGATGAAATCGAGATGACGCCCCGCGCGAAGCGCAGAGCCGAACCCGAGGAAGAGCCCGTGAGAAAGGCATCAAAGAAAAAGGTGGAGGAGTATGACGACGACGATGAGCCGCCCGTGAAGAAATCCACCAAGAAAGCCGCTCCCGCTGAGGATGATGACGAGGAGCCCGCTCCCGTCAAAAAAGCGGCAAAGAAGTCCGCTCCCGTTGATGACGACGAAGAGAACGAAGGCGATCTTCCTTTTTAATACAACACATACTTTGCAGGAAAATTCGTCCGAAAGGGCGGATTTTTTTGTATCTTTGCGTTGAATCTTTAAACATTGGAAATGAAGGATTATTATGAGATTCTCGGCCTCAAGAAAGGGGCGAGTGATGATGAGATTAAGAAAGCGTATAAAAACCTCGTTAAAAAGTGGCATCCGGACAGATGGGTGAACGGAACGGATGAGGAGAAAAAGACGGCGGAGACAAAGATAAAGGAAATCAACGAGGCGAACGATGTGCTGTCCGACCCGGAGAAGAGAAAGAACTACGATATGTTCGGAAATCCCGATGGCGGAGGCGAATGGGGAGGCTTCGGACAGGGGTTCAACCCGTTCAGTGACGATTTTGATCCGTTCGAAGGGCATTTCGGAAGGCGTGGACGCCATATTGAGAAAGGGCAGGATGTCGCGGTTGATGTGGATATAACAATGTCCGAATCCTATGTCGGCGTCAAGAATAAGGAAATCAGGGTACACAAGACGGTAAAATGCACGCACTGCAACGGTACCGGCTCAGAGGACGGAAAAACACATCCTTGCCCGCACTGCCACGGAACGGGACAGTTCACTAAGTCCGAGCGCAGGGGTAACATGTTTATGCAGCAGACAACCGTCTGCCCATATTGCCACGGCACGGGAAAGGAGGTGACGAACGAATGCAAGCATTGCCACGGCACGGGACTCTCCCCGGTAGAGGAGAATGTCAGGATAGAGGTTCCCGCCGGTATTTTCGAGGGCGCGCAAATGAGGATAGACGGAATGGGTTGCGAACCGCACTCCCCTAACGGGCTTAACGGAGACCTTTACGTGACGTTCCATGTGAAGAATGAGCCGTATTTCACACGGGATGGCGACAACCTTGTGTACAATCTTGATCTCACGCTGCTCGAGGCGTGGGATGGCTGCGAGAAAGCCGTGACAATAGTCGACGGCACGAAAGTCAAGGTGAAAGTGCCGAAGGGGAGCCGAGATGGCGACACCATAACCGTGAGGGGCAAGGGATTCACCGTGCTGCAGAAGAGGTTCCCGTATCAGCCCGACAGGGGCGACCTTATCGTCAACATAAAGTACAAGGTTCCGTCAAAGATAACCAAGGAGCAGAGGAAACTCATTGAGCAGTTCTATGAGCTCGCAAAATAGCGAGGCGGATATTTGGGAATTCGGAAAATTTTACCCATATTTGCGCAAGTTAAAAACACAGAGTATGAATTTAGAGAAAGATTACAGACTTTTCGCGAGAGACAATCACGTATCGGGGCTAATGCTTGACGGCTATCAGAGGCATATGGCGCAATACATCAACCCCACCATCATTGAGGAGAGGAAACTGAACGTGGCATCAATGGATGTGTTCAGCCGCCTGATGATGGACAGGATTTTGTTCCTCGGGACCGAAATCAACAGCGATGTCGCCAATATCATCAACTCACAGCTGCTTTTCCTCCAAATGGAGAATCAGGGCAAGCCTATCACCATATATATCAACTCGCCGGGAGGCTCCGTATATGACGGAATGAGCATTTACGATGTGATGAACCTCGTATCCTGCCCTGTCGCCACCACTTGCTGCGGAACGGCGGCATCAATGGCCGCGGTTCTCCTTTCCTCAGGCGAAAGGGGAAAAAGAAACGCTCTCCCGCACAGTCAGATTATGGTTCACGCCCCTTCAGGCGGAACAGGACACATCACGGCTCCGGATCTCAGGATTGTGGCGGCGGAAATGGAAAAATGTGAGGATATGCTTTACAGGGTGCTCGCGGAGAATATGGGCAAGGAATATGATTATGTCAAGTCCATATGCGACCGAGACCATTGGCTCACTCCCGAGGAGGCTGTCAAGGACGGCATTATCGACGAGATTATCACCCAAAAGAAATAAGCCAAAGGACACGCCCGTAAGAACAAACGGGAGAAGTCACCACGGATAAGCTTTGCCGCGCGAAGGGCCCCCGTTACGACGCGCGACACGACATTCAACCGCGGAAGGTGGGATAGTGAAATGTAGGCTTTAGCCACGGAGAAATCCGTGGCTTTTCATTTTATGGCAAACAAAAAACCCCGGGCGTTACCCGAGGTTTCCTTTTTATTCTCCGTCAAGTCCGGCGTCCGATATGAAATCGCCTCGCAGGTTGTAAAGCGTGTTGATTTCCTCGGGATCGAACTCATAGTGTTTCCCTTGGCTCTCGCCGTTGTATTTCTTGCTGAAAAGGCTTCTCGCATCATCCTTGTCCATGTCGGGCCAAAGCTCGTACGCGAGGACGGAGTGGAGTTCCTGGGCGCTGTCAAGCCACTTAAGGACAGAATCCCTCTTCGCGGAATCCTCCTCCGTGTTTTTCTCTGAGTCACTCTTCCTGTGCCCTTCGTGGCTTTTATTTTTCTTGCCACCCTCCGGGAACATATTCTCATAATAACCGTTCTCGAAAATGGATTCCTTCAGCATCCCGTATATATGGTTCTCAAGTAAAGTTCTTTCTCTCTTAGTCAGCATAGTCAGCCTATTTTTATATAAATACTGATTTAGAAAGGAAAATAGTATATTTGTCGTGATTATGAGCGGTTTTCATGTATATAATTTAACGAAAGAGGAGCATGACGGGGACAACGTTTTCTATTGCGGCAGGGGCTCTATCCTCGGCAACCCGTTCACACACATAAAAGACAAGGAGACGAAGGCGAAGTACATAGTCGGGAGCAGGGAGGAGGCGATAGACAGGTACTCATCGTATTTCGACATTATGTATGGATCAAATATGGGTTTCACACGGGCGGTTGACAAGATATACGCGAAATACAAATCAGGCGAGGATGTGTATCTCGGCTGCTACTGCAAGCCGCAAGCGTGCCATTGTGATGTGATTGTGAGCAAACTCAGGAAGCGGCTCATAAAGGAAAAGATCGATAATCGTAGAATATCTAGCAAAAAATAGATAATGGGCAGGATACTGTATAACGGAAAGTGGGACGGAATTTGGGACAACCCCAAATATCAGGAAATGAGGAAGAAAATAATCGAATCCTTCAAAGGGCTCACCTTCATAGAGGAGGGGCACAGGTATTTCCTCGGTGATAAGGAGTTCACCTGCGTGTCGAACGTCACGCACAGGTTCCAAGAACACACGGATTGGGTACAGAAGGCTTATGAGACAAGCCAGCGTCATTTCGACGATGAGAATTCGCCGTACTACCGCATGACGGGCGAGGAGATTTCCCGCGCTTGGAAGGCGAACTCGAACAAGGCATGCACCCACGGCAGTGAGCGTCATGAGTTCGGGGAGTCCTGCTATTGGTATATGACGAGGCAATATGACAGGATACTCCCCGCGTTCAAGGACAGATTGACGGAAGACGGTGGCTTTGAGGCGAGATACCCCAAGGAGGAGGCTACGGTGAAGTTTTGGGAGGATTTGCCAGCCTGCTTCGTCCCGATTGCCGTGGAGAACATCACATATAACAAGAAGTTGAATTACAGCGGCACGTTCGATATGCTTTTCTACTACGATGCCGAGTTGGATGGAAAGTCCGAGGACAAGAGCGGGTTTGTGATATTCGACTACAAGACGAACAAGGACCTGTACAAGAATTTTCAGGAGAAGAAACTACTCCCGCCGTTCAACGAGCTGCTTGATATGCCGTGCAGCCTGTATAAACTGCAGCTGTCGCTGTATCAACTGAACCTTGAGCAACTTGGGTTCAAGGTTATAGGGAGGAGGCTGATATGGCTGCTCCCTGACGGGACTTACGACAAGATACCCCTTGAGTCGTACACCAAGACACTAAGTGAGGAACTGACTAAACATCCTATAATTTAATAAATTATTTTATGAACTCATCAGAAAGAATTGAACTGCTCCAACGTGAATTGTCCTATATCTCAGACAACAAGGTGAAGGAATTCGCCAAAATCCTGTTGACAGAGGCTGACGATTATTTTTTCGAGGTTCCCGCGAGTTCCTCAGGCAAGTATCATCCGAAGTTCGCGCTTGGGGAGGGAGGACTTGTGCGCCACACGAAGGCGGTGGCTTACTTCCTTAACGAACTGCTCCGCCCGAGCATTGAGTTCGAGGCGGTGACGCGTCATGACGCCGATTTGCTCATTGTCGCGGCTATAGCGCACGATATCAAGAAGCAGGGTGACGGCATCGAGGGACATACCGTCAAAGAGCATCCGCAGCTCGCCGCCGAATACGTAATGGAAATGTGGAGGGAGCATAACGGGAAAAGACTCATAAGTAAGGAGGACGCGGAATATATCTGCTACGCCGTGCGTACCCATATGGGCCCGTGGTCGGATGAACCCCCGACAACACAGGATCAAATACTTGTGTTCTACGCCGATTATATCGCGAGCAGGAAGGAAATCACGGGTTTGGGATTCATTGACGACAGGAACAACGAACCCGTCGAGGCATACGAGAAACCCGTCTATACCGTGGAGGAATACAAGTTCGATTTCGGAAAGACAAAGGGTATGACGATAGCGGAGGCGTATCAGAAAGAGCCCGGATATATCAGATGGATGGCTAACAAGGAGGGGTTCGGAAATGTCGAGGTGCAGAACCTTGTAAAGGAATACCTAAAGGACAACGCGTAAGATGGAGGAGACTATTTCCTATCTCTACTCTTGGTGCTGCACAAGGGATGGGGATTACAGGATGGTTAATTACCGCAGCGTGAAAATGGCTGTTTTAAGGCTTCTGGGAGGCTCGTTTTGCGCCAGTGGAGAGGAGAGCCGCAAAATCATAAACACGTTCAAAAACGGCGTAAAAAACGGGGATATCCCTATTTATGACTACCTTTTCTGCCTCACCGACTCGCATAAGAATGAATTGCGTGAGGAACATCGGCAAAACGTTAACGCATTTGAGAAAAAATACGATATAAATAATGAAAGAGATTAAGACGGAAGAAGAACTGAAGGGCATTATCGATGCCAATGATGTGGTTGTGCTGAAAATAGGCGCGCCATGGTGCGGACCGTGCAAGGCTATTGAGACAAATATCAGCGAAATCGAGGCTGAAAACATAGATTCTGCCGAGTTTGTCGAGGTTAATGTTGACGAGGCCGACGAGGAATTCGTTGACAATCTCAGGGTAAGGAACATTCCCGTCCTCATCTTTTACAAGAACGGGGAAGCCGTTGACAGGACTGTCGGGCTCCTTACGAAACAGGATATTATCAATAAAATCACTGAGATTAAATAAAGGCGTTATGGCGGAGGAAAATTACGAAATGGTTAACCACCCGTCCCACTATAACAGGTATCCTATCGAGGCTGTTGAGATGGCGAGGAGGATTTGGGGCGATGCGGCAATGAAAACCGCGGCTGAGATTACGGCGTTTTTCTATCGTATGAGACTCGGGCTAAAACCCGAGAACAGCGTTGAGCAGGAGCTCGCGAAAGAGGAGTTTTGGCTCGATTATGCCCGTAAAATGGCGGGAAACATTGAGGGCGGAACGGGACAGCCACCGCTCCCTAATGGAAGGGAACTTTTGAAAGACTAAAATTAAAGGCGAGGAGTAACCCTCGCCTTTATTATTTGCCCGTGCTGCCGAATCCGCCATCACCCCTATCCGTATCGTTGAGTTCTTTAACCTCAATGAATTCAATCGGCACTGTTAATCCAATTTTCATCTGCGCTACCCTGTCACCCGGTTCATATTTCGGCATATTTGGCATAACGTGATAGAAAAATGCGCTAATTTCTCCCGTATAACCCCTGTCAACAGTTCCACAAGAGTTGCAGAGAACCATTCCTGTCTTCCACACTGAACTTCTCGGACGGAAATCAATGGAAAGGTCGGTTTTATGGTTTTGCCATACGGAGGCGAACATATTCATGCGGTTATCCGGTATACTTAACCCCTCCCACTCGCCAATCTGCAGCGCGAAACCGAGCGGGTACTTATACACGTTCGGCGCCACTTCCTCACAGTCACACGCATAGACATCATAACAAAAATCATCCTCGTGCGCCTTGGTAGGGAGTTTAGCGTTCTCCCTTAATTTCTTGAATTTAACTCTCATATTATTTCGCCTCCCATGCTGATTTGCCGAGCACGCTCCACTCATACTCCACGGCATGATCAATCAACGGATCATCCCCCGCCATAAGGAACGCCGCGAGACATCTCTCGACAAGGTATCCCGTCGCGCGTGCCTGCATACGGACATCGTAATACCTGTGCTGCGGACGCACATACTCATCCTTGTGCGCCTCCACATAGGCAATCCACTCCTCAGGGGTGTGGCAGCCCCTCGCGTCATTGAACTTGTTCATAACGTCGAGCGCATAGGACACGTACTCCTTGAACATATCCCTTTTCATTATGAAAAGGCTTGATGGGTAGATGAAATTCGCCTCGGACATCCTGTCCCATCCGTCTGAGTACTGCGGGTAGTTATCCTTGACAATCTTACCCATAAGATCGAAATCGTCGACGTTATGCCATATCTTGTAGAACTCCCTGTTGCTCTTGTACGGGCCGCCGGGAGGGTATTGCAGGAAGAACCTCTTGTTCAGTATAACCCTGATTCCGTAGGAGAAAATTTTCTCGATATTCGGCACATCATCAAGGAAATTGAAATATCTTCTGTAATGGAACATTCCGATATAGTCTTTCAGCTCCCAATTATGAAGGAGCCAATAGAACCCCGCGTATTCGTTGAACATGAGGTTGTTGTCGGAGATGTTGTCGCCCTCGTAGTCCCTGTAAACAGGGAGGCTCGTCTTAAAATCCCCGTCAGGGGCGTGATTGTTCGTCAGCACCTTGTACACGGGGTTGCTCACGATAGGCTTGAAAGGAACGTGGCTGTAAATGAAAATGTCCACGTTATTGTTTATGCTCGTACTTGTATCCATGCTCGTCTAAGAATCTCTGTTTTTCCTCGTTCCACTCGTTGTAAATGAAATAATCCTTCAATGGGTAATAATCCACCTTGCTGCTCCTCAGGTAATCGGCATAACTCCTTCCGAGTTTGTTCTCGCACCATTCCTGCAAGGACTTGGTATAGTAATGCCTGACGTAGAGGATATCATACTCGATATCTTCATTGAACGCGCCTCCATGCACGGGGTATCCGAACGGGGTGTAATAACCCGGATAATCGTTTATACCGTGCGGGTTGTTCGTGAAGTTCACCCTGACGTCGTTCCTCAATATGGACTTAACGTGGTAGTTTTCCGGAAAGTCGTAATGGAACTTGACATTCACGTCGAGGGGTTCGGGAAACCGTTCGAGTACCGGTTTGTCCTCATACAGGATATGCCCGTTATCGCCGTAAATCCTCCAATTCAGCTTATACGCCGACACGTAATCCCTCGAGTTGAGGAAATTTTTGATATTGTTTCCGAATATCTTTTTTCCAACCCCGGAGAATGTTATGAACTCGTCCGTGTCAATGAACGCCGCCCATTTATACTTCACGCCGTATTCCGCGAGGGTATTGTAGAATATCTTCTGCATTCCCTGCTTCCCGCGCAGATCAAAAATCTGCACCTTGCCATCCCGTATGTAATCGGCGAGGAGCTCATCATACCGCTCCCCATCAACGTCATTGTTGTCCGCTATAACTATACGGTCGAAGCCGATACCGAGGTGGTAGTCAACGAACTCCCTCAGGTAGCGGCTCTCGTTCTTGCAAATCATTACGATTATAACATCGGTATCACCCATTCTTTTCCTCTTTTGCTTTTGTCTTATTTATCAGTCCGACCAGCTCCGCCGCCTGTCTCACGACAGTGGACAACGGGGAGGCGAAATATTTCTTATAGTTATCGTCCTCAGGGTTCCTGTCAAGGATGCCCATCGCCTCATACTCAATGGGCGAGAACTTGACTCCCGCGCTCATTGCTATGAGTATGCTTCTTTCCCCTGTCCTCAAAGCGCCATCAAGGGAATTGTACTTGTAGAGCATTCCCCTGTTGACAACTTCCCAATTATTGTCATTTTCGGAGAACATGGCGACCTTGGCGATTTGGCTAAGCAGGCATACCTTTCCGATGGACCCTTGATCAGCCCTCATTTGCTCGGGGAGGATCTCGTTTATCTGTATGGCGATATTGGCGAGTTTTATGACGTTCTTTATGAAACTCCCGTCATATGCGGAACCGCTGTCCAATAGGTTTGAGTATGTCGCGTTCATAACGGTTTCATCACCGCCGAGGCTCTCTATCAGCCTCTCCGTGATATCCTCGCCTATAAGTCTTTCCAAAGCGTTGCGGTAAGTCTCGTAATTCTTAACGATAATGTCTTTTTTCATAACCTAAATTTTTCATTTTTATCCTTCGTTTCAAATATACTAAAATAATAATCTTCTAAGTCTCCTGAGTATTTATATTAAGTGCGGATCAATATCTAAAAAGCACGGAGGTAAACCATATGGCGAAAAAAGAATATACAGTTGTACACAAAAAAAGTAACGTCGTCAATAACGGCGTTCCCAAGCTCCCTTCTGCGAGCACTCTTGAATATGGAGAGATAGCCGTAAACTACGGCGTTAGCGGAGAGACATTGTCCATAAGAAATTCATCGGATCAAATCGCGACATTCCCATCGAGGGGAATAATCGAGGGGATGATTTCAAGCGAGGGTGAGAAATACCTGACAACGGCCACGACAATACCCACTACAGCCGCCGAGGTTGGCGCTATGGCAACCTCCGAGAGGGGCAATTATCTTGTGACGGGAACGACACTCGACAACATATCCGATGGAAGCACGAGGAAACTTAGCGACTACTCCACAACGGGACACTCACACACCGCGGCCGAGGTTGGTGCAATGGCAACATCTGAGAGGAGTAATTACCTCCCTACAGGAACCACACTTGATAATGTGGCGGATGGAGCCACGAGGAAACTCAGTGATTATCTGACGACAGCCACGACAATTCCTAACGTCGACAACTACTTCGACGATGTCGAGTATGACTCGGGAACAAAAAGGATTAACTTCAAGCACGGTGAAACAGTAAAGGACTACATTGACGCCACCGATTTCATAAAGGATGGAATGGTGGATGAAGTCAAGATAGCGACTCCCACAGGGGGCACGAACTCGGGCGTAACCTGCCTCGTGGTGACGTTTAATACCGACGCGGGAAAAGAGGACATAGAGATACCTATCTCGAGCATATTCAACGCCTCCAACTATCTGTCGACGGGGGCCACATTGGACGATGTGGCGGATGGAACCACGAGGAAACTCGCGAACTACTCCCTCACGAGCCACACCCATAGCGAGTACTCGCTCACAAGTCATACGCATAGCAACTATGCCACAACCGATGACACCCCTCTTTGGGTAACCTACGGAACGACATCGTACAGCGATATTATTAGCGCGTATAATGCAAATAGGCTTATTCTATGCGAATATGGCGAACACGTATATCGTTGCACCGGATACGATCAGCAAGGCGACTTAATAGAGTTTGCCTGCATCAACTTCGGAGAAAGTGGCGGAGGAAGCGTAATGAGATTCCTTTATTGTGCGGGTCCAGACAGCCAATCAGTTGGATGGAGTACCGGTTCCACACAATACGAGGTGGTTAGTAACAGGGTGAATTCTATTTCATCCGCATCAACCAACACCCAATATGCAAGCGCCAAGGCTGTATACGACAGTATAAAAAGTAGGGTTCAGTTGCTTCATAATTCGGATAATGGCAATGAGAACATACACCTGTATACCGATTCACCGGATGACAACTATGTGGACATCGATGGAAACGGATTGTACGCTCACAGCAATGGAGGGGGTACTACTAAATATTCTGAGGGGCGAATTGTTCGCGGTACATCCTTCCCCGATGGTACGGATGAGGATAGCTTTTCATATATAATTCAATTACCCACGTCCGGCGGAACGCTTGCGCTTACATCACAGTTAAAGGGTGGCGTTGATTTTATTGAGATATCCGGGTTACCACCGTTTAATAACACATCCATCGGAAATGGGGTTCACGCGAAATGCGTTGCGGATATAAACGCGGGAATATTACCGGTGCTTGTAACTGACGACG
>JAEEGL013275594.1_pt1 | contig 34779 bp, 32 predicted proteins | sample 9134231 | NCBI WGS metagenome assembly JAEEGL01 (sample SAMN16246548, study PRJNA631951) | gut metagenome | biome: gut microbiome; feature: rumen; material: fiber-attached | host: Bos | place: Iran: Karaj | collected 2018-10
GACCAAACTGCCAGCGGCGACTCCATCTGCGACTCGACGGCGGTGCTGAACGCCCCCGGCGTGGGATGGAACTACTGCTGGAGCAACAACACGATGAACGGCTACACCTATGGCTCGGACGACGGCGTCATCTACCGCGCCGGGAACATAGTGTATCTGGGTGCGATGGAAAAGACCATCGACTCGTCGAATGTGGCGGCGGGGACTCATTTCTACCACCCCGAAGAGAGTTTCGACTCGTTGATAGGATGCCCGCTGAACGGCGACTGGTACATCGAGGTGATGGACGGCTGGAGCATCGACAACGGATATATCTTCGACTGGGAGATGTCGCTGAACGAGAACATGGTGCCCGAAGGGGGCACGATGACGGGCGTGGACATCGTGGGCGACAACGCCACGCGGACGAGCGACACCTCGTTCCTCGTCTCGGCGCCCTCGGGGAGCTGGGGCGACACCACCATAACCTACCATGTGGTGATCCACTCGAGCTCAGGACGCGACCTCGACACCGCGGTGACGATACATTTCCTGGGGAACCCCTACCAGCTGATTCGCGACACCCTCTGCGCGGGCGACACCCTCTGGGTCGACTCGCTGCCCATCACCGAAACGCTGCACAGATACGACACCCTCCCCAACACCACAGGCTGCCCCACCATCAGAGAGGTCGACGTGCTGTTCAATCCCACCTACGACTACTATGACACCGCGGTGTTCTGCTACAGCACCGACTACCAGTGGCACGATATCCCCTTCCCCACCCCCGGCGACTACGACTTCCCCGACCTCAGCGCCGCGGGATGCGACAGCACGTGGCACGTGACCATCATAGGACGCGACAGCGGCTTCGTGGCCACACCTCTCATCAGCGACGACGGCGAGACCTGGCGGCGCGACACCATGCTGGCGGGCTGCCGCCCCATGACGGTGTGGCTCAAGAGCGAGACACCCCATACGGTGCACAACTGGTGGAACCTGGGCGACGACACCACGTGGTATGACAGCGACTCGATGACGCATGTGTATGACAGCGTGGGCATCTTCACCATCAACTATATGACCGAGAGCGAGCACGGCTGCCGCGATACCGCCGTGCTGCCCAACGCCGTATGGGTGTACGGACGCCCCGAGGCGGCATTCACCTGGACACCCGAAGTCCCCGCGATGTCGCACCCCACGGCCGACCTCATCAACCAAAGCACCCCCTACACCGAAGGCACCTTCGGCGGACAATACCCCCTGCGCTACGTCTGGAACATCCAGAACAGCAGCGGATACGACAGCATCAGCGAAACAAGTCCCCACTACTCATGGGCCCACGAGGGCGAGAATGTCTTCGGCGACTTCACCGTGCTACTGTCGGCCTCACAGCCCTACATAGGCCCCTACGGCGACAGCACCTTCTGCGAGGACACATCGTCGGCCACCATCACCATCGTCAACGACTGGCTCCAGTTCCCCAACCTGGTATCGCCCAACGGCGACGGAATCAACGACACCTGGCGCGTAGTCAACCTGCTGGAATGCGGTCTCTACACAATGAACGAGCTCTGGGTGTACAACAAATGGGGCAGCCTGGAATACCACGCCAAAGACATTGACGACGAAGACGACTTCTGGAACCCCAACAAGACCCACAGCCCCGACGGCACCTACTACTTCCGCTTCTCGGCGAAAAGCATGTTCGGCATCGTCCGCACCAACGGATCCATCGAAGTGGTGAGGTAAAGCATGCCACAAAACCATAAAAGGCAAATTGAGAAAAAAAACACCATATCGGAAATTATTTCGACTGGCAGTTAGCGCCAGCCTGATGTTTTCTTTTGTCAATTTCCTGGAAGCTCAGACACTGGTACAATTCAATGTACCGACCTCAATGTGTGCCGGTAGCACTCGGATGGTGACGTTCGGCTACCAGTCGTCCCGCAACATTGTCATCGGCCAGGAGACCACGACGCTGGGTCACAGCGAACGCATCTTCCTCCCCGACGGAGAACCCTGCGGCTCCATGGGATGCTCCTACCGCTCCCATGTCACCTTCTCCGCCTTCGCCCCGGGAGCCACCATCACATCGGCACAGGACATCAAATACCTGCGTCTGAACATTGAACACAGCTGGATAGGCGACATCTATATCGGCATCACCTGTCCAGATGGACATAAGGCCTCGCTACTGAAATACAGCAACAACGGCTCGTCGAGCTGCACAAGCTCCATCCCCTCCAACCACCGCGGATGGTCCACGTCGAGCAGCAATGTCAACGTGAGCACCTTCCTGGGAGACCCCTACGACGCCGAGGACTACTCCCACCCCTGCGACTCCTCCCGGGTAAACAACCGTCCCGGGACTGGATGGAACTACTGCTGGAGCAACAACACTACCTCTGGCTACACCTACGCCAGCGGCGATGGCATCATCTACCGCAGTGGCCACAGCCACAACATCGCCCAGCATGGCATGACGATAGACTCCTCCAACGTGGCGGCAAGGACCAATTTCTACCATCCAGACCAGGATTTCAGCTCGCTGATTGGCTGCCCCCTGAATGGCGACTGGTATATAGAAGTGATGGATGGTTGGGGCGGCGACAATGGCTATATCTTTGAATGGGAATTGTCGCTGGATGCCGAGTTGATACCGCAAGACGAATGCGAGGCCGACTCTTTCCTTGTGACAGGCTACGGCGTGACAATGCTGAACGACTCTTCGTTCATCATACATGCACCAGAAAACTTGACTCACGACACCACAGTATACTACAACTACCATATCTACAGCTCCTGTGGCAACGATATCGACAGCACCGTAGCACTGACATTCCACCCACGCTATCAGACAGACACTCTGGTGGAAGCCTGCGGACAGTGCTTTTGGCAGGGACATACCTACACTTCCAGTACCAACCTATCTGTCAACACCCTGTCTGCCCACGGCTGTGACAGCATACAAATGACCCGCATCGTGGTTCATCCCTCCTATAACCTGTACCGACAAATATCGATTGTAGAAAACGACCTCCCATACACCTACCTGGGCCACACCTTCTACGACGAGGTGACCGACACACTGCTCGCTGGGACGACAACCGAAGGCTGCGACAGCAACATCGTCTTCACCCTACGGGTGGCTCGTAACAAGTTCTGCGTGGTGATCGATACCGTATGCAGCGACGACACCCCCTACCTATGGGCGGGACACCAATATTTACAGTCGGCTGTCGACACGGCAACATTTTTGACCAGCGAAGGAGCCGACAGCACGGTGGTGCTGCAACTGACTGTTTTCCCTTCTCATCATTCAATCATGGAAATAGAAGCTGTAGAGAACGACCTGCCCGTGGTGTTTGATGGATTGTCGTTCACTGCCTCGACAGACACGCTTCTCCGCTACACAAGCATCCATGGGTGCGACAGCACAATACACTATGTATTGACGGTTCATCCCAACCACAGCTTTGTGTATAACAAATCGGTATGCGACGATGAGCTACCCTACGAATGGATGGGCGAGACTTTCGCGAATGCAGACACCATAACGCAGGAACTCCTCGACATCCACGGTGCCGACAGCATAGTGACACTAATACTCACGGTGAACCCCACCTACCATCTCTTAATAGACACCACCTTATGCGACAACCATCCACTCCTGGTGGGTACTACGCCACTGAACCAAACCGGCGTATACTCATTGACGCTGACCACAGCGGAACAATGTGACAGTATAGTGGATGTAACTTTGACGGCCAACCCTCACCATGACATCCACCTTTATGACACCGTATGCAAGGCAGACGGCTACTCTCTGGGAGACGTCACCTACCACCAGACGGGCATCTACTCCTCCCTGCTCACCAACAGCTACGGCTGCGACTCTCTGGTAACGCTGCATCTGGGCATCCTGCGCGAAGAGCTGAAGGCCGAAATCAAAGCCATTCCTCTGCTGGTAACGCTTTCTAACCCCGACGTGCAACTTTACGACGCATCGCAACATAACTCCAGCAGTCGTTGGCTGATCGACGGTCATACTTACAGCGACCGCCACCTCACCTATACCTACCCCGTTGATCTCGACTCGCTACCTGTCACCCTGGTGGCCTACAGCATCGAGGGCTGTACCGACACCACCACCGAGGTCATCCACATCGACCGCGCCGCCATAGCCTTGCCCAACGTATTCACCCCAGGTGAAAGCACCAACAACACCTGGCAGCCTGGGTTGCGTGACATACTGTCGATGGAACTTTGGATCTACAACCGTGAAGGACTACTCATCTTCCACCAGGAGGGCACCGGAACCAGATGGGACGGCACCAAAAACGGCGAACCCTGTCCTCAAGGTGCCTACGTATACACCATACTCTACCGATCCAAAATGCGGCCTGACATACAAAAGAAAATCAACGGCACTATAACGCTGCTCAGATGATAAAACCCTAAAAAACGAAAAAAACATGAAAACCCTCATAGAACAAGCATGGGAAAACCGCGAACTGCTTGACAAAAAAGAATACCGCGAAGCCATACTCGAAAGCCTCCACCTTCTCGATTGCGGACAGCTCCGCGTCGCCGAACGCATTCCAACCGATGCCGAGGCCAAATGGCAGGTCAACGAATGGGTAAAGAAAGCCGTACTACTCTACTTCCCCGTCTGCGGCATGCAGACCCTCGAGGCCGGCCCCATGGAATACCATGACAAAATACCCCTGAAACGTCATTTCGCCGAGAGCGGAGTGCGTGTCGTGCCACCGGCGGTAGCACGCTATGGAGCGTACCTTGCCCCGGGAACCATCCTCATGCCTTCTTATGTCAACATTGGAGCCTATGTCGACAGCGGCACCATGGTTGATACCTGGGCCACCGTGGGTTCCTGTGCGCAGATCGGCAAAAACGTACACCTCTCCGGAGGCGTGGGTATCGGCGGCGTGCTCGAGCCTGTACAAGCCGCCCCCGTCATTGTTGAGGACAACTGCTTTATCGGCAGCCGTTGTATCATCGTTGAAGGGGCTCACATAGAACACGAGGCTGTGTTGGGTTCCGGCACCGTCATTACGGCATCCACACACATCATCGATGTCACCGGACCGGAACCCATAACCTACATCGGACGGGTGCCGGCACGTAGCGTCGTCATCCCCGGAAGCTATCAGAAGCATTTCCCCGCCGGCGATTACAGCGTCTCCTGTGCCCTCATCATCGGCCAACGTAAAGAATCCACTGACAAAAAAACATCCCTCAATGAAGCACTTCGTCTTTTCTAAAATCCTTTTTGTGGCAGCACTGATGCTGCTCGTCTCCTGCGAGAAACACGATGAAATAGCATTCACAGGCACCGTCATAGACACCCGTGAGTGCACCCCCTCATACCTGCAACCCGACCTGGGCTACGTGGTAAGGCTCGACAGTCCCGACAGCATTGGGCAACCCTACATCATCAACGGCGTGACTCATAAAAACTGTGTCATCCTCTACGACCCTGACTGCCGCATATACAAAAACGACAAGATTTCTGGCACTTTCTACCTGGACGACAAGTACTCGAGGGCCAACTGCTCTATCCACTGGACCGACTTCCAACTTCCTGAAGGAGTCTTCATTTCCGTCACTGTTGATTAATGGTTAAAAAAAAAGAAGACAGGTAACACTCTTTTCAAATTATTTTTTGTATTTTTGCACTTTCAAAAGAACAAATAAAAAAATACCAATATGAAATTCATCGTCAACAGCCAACAGTTACTCAAGCAGTTACAGTCGCTCAGTGGAGTCCTCTCCTCCAGCAACACCATGCCCATTATCAACTGCTTCCATTTCCACCTCGAGGAAAACAACCTGACCATCAAGACCACCGACCTCACCACCACCCTTCTGGCCCGTGTCGCCGTGGAGACTGGTGCCATGGAGGCCGCCGAAGAAGTCGCCGTACCTTCCAGAATGCTCCTCGACATTCTTAAGACCTTCGACGATGTGCCGTTGACCTTCGACGTGAACCAGAACAACTATAATATCGAGATCACTTCGGGCAAAGGACAATACCACCTGGCTGGCATGGACGCTGCCACCTACCCCACCATGCCTGTGGCAGAAAGCGTCAACCGCGTCGTCATGAACAGCGATGCCCTCATCAACGCCATCAACAAAACCGTCTTTGCCACCTCCAACGACGAGATGCACCAGCAAATGAGTGGCATCTACTGCGAGATGTCGCCCGACGGCATCACTTTCGTGGCCACCGACGCCCACAAGCTCGTCCGCTACCGCCGCAAAGACGTCTCCTGCGACGAGAGCACCAATTTCATCCTCCCCAAGAAACCCATCATCATCGTCAAGAACATCTTGTCCGCTCGCAAGGACGAGGGCGAGGTGACCATCGAATACAACAACACCAACCTCTTCATCACATTCGACAATTTCTACATCGTCTGCCGCCTCGTCGATGGCCGCTACCCCAACTACGAAGCCGCCATCCCCAAGGACAACCCCAACAAACTTATCCTCGACCGCCTCTCGTTCCTCAACACCCTCAAGCGCGTCAGCATCTTCGCTTCCGAAGCCACGCGCCAGGTACGCCTCTCCATCGGCAAGGACCAACTGGAGATCTCGGCCGAAGACCTCGAACTCTCCAACAACGCCCATGAGACACTCCCCTGCCAATACGAAGGCGACCCCATGGACATCGGATTCAATGCCAAGTTCCTCACCGAGATGATTTCGTACCTCGACAGCGAACAGGTTCTCGTTGAACTCTCTCATCCCTCGCGGGCAGGCATCATCTTCCCCTACGGAGACGACGACACCGAAAAGAAGGACGACATACTCATGCTCGTCATGCCTGTCATGCTGGCCAATTAATTAAAACATGAAAAACAAAGTCAACCTTTGGGGAACCCACGGCGCCACCATCCTCGGCATCTCGCTGGTGTTGTTCATGCTCAGCCTGCTCATCACCATCGAGTACCACGCCTATCGCACCACCCGTGGTGCACAGGAGCGTATCACCGTCGACGTAACCCTTCTCATTCCCAACAATATCCCGGAAAACGTCTGCGACTCCTTGGCGCTGGCCGACTCAGCCATCGTCGCCAATCTGCCCAACGTCAAGCACGTGGAATACATCTCGAGAGAAGAGGCTTTCAACGAATTCTTTGAAGGAGCGAAAGAAGAGGACATCGTCCCCATGGACACCAACCCCATGCTCCCTCACCTGATGGTCAATTTCAACGCCAACATCATCCCTGACACTTCGTCGGCCAGTTACAAGGACTTCTGCATCAAAGTGGCGAATCTCTGCAACTGTCCCGTCTCCACCGACTGGGCTGAGCTGCCGAACAAACAAGGTATGGTACACCAACTGCTTGAAATCTTCTACAAACTCACCTGGTTCCTCATATTCTTCGTCACCCTCCTGCTCATCATCACCGTGGTGCTCATCAACAGCCTCATCCGCATTGCCATCTACAACCGGCGTGACACCATCACCACCATGCGTCTCGTGGGTGCCAAGCCCTCCTTCATCGGGCGTCCCTTCCGTCTGCGCAGCATTGCCTATGGCGCCATAGGTGGCCTCATCGCCAGCGTGCTCAACTTCATCGCCATCTGGGCTTTCAGCAACGGATTCCACCTCAACATCCTCAGCGGAGAACACCTCCCATGGTATGGCATCATCTCCCTCATCGTCATCCTCGTGGGCATGGTCATCACCTACCTCTCCACCGCAATCACCATCCGCATCCATATTGCCAAAAATTAACACATCAAGACAATGAAACAGAATAACATAAAGAAAAAGGCCCTTCCCCTGAAGAAAGAGACAAAGCCCGTCTCCCCGGCCACAAAAAACGTTATAAAAAAGGCTAACAAGCTCAACTTCCAGCTTGCCTTTGGCACTGTCAACTATATCCTCATGGGTGTCGGCATCATTATCCTCGCCCTTGGATACATCCTCCTCAGCGGTGGTGGCAGCGACGACCCCAACACCTTCAACACCGACATGTTCGACTCCCGTCGCCTCGTAGTGGCACCCATCCTCATTGTGCTGGGTTTTGTGGTCGAAATCGTCGCCATCATGTTCAAGTTCAAAGGCAAAAAACAAGAATAAATGGACTGGTTTCAATCGCTCATCCTCGGTATCATACAAGGTCTCACCGAGTATCTCCCCGTCTCCTCCTCCGGCCATTTGGCCATCGGACAGGCTCTCTTTGGGCTCAACGACCCGGATGCAAACCTTGCCTTTACTGTAACGGTCCATGTCGCCACGGTGCTCAGCACTTGTGTTATCCTATGGAAAGAGATCGCATGGATCTTCTCCGACCTCTTTAAATGGAAGTGGAATGAAGGAACAAAATACGCCTTCAACATTCTCGTCTCAATGATACCCATCGGTATCGTCGGACTTTTCTTCAAAGACCAGATTGATGAACTTTTCAAAGGAGACCTTCTCATCGTCGGCATCTGCCTTATGGTCACCGCCAGCCTGCTGGCATTTTCCTACTATGCCAAACCGCGTCAGCGCGAGAAAATCTCGCCCCTCCACGCTTTCATTATCGGCATTTCCCAAGCCATAGCGGCACTGCCGGGAATCTCCCGTTCAGGCTCCACCATCGCCACAGGTCTCCTCCTGGGCAACAAGAAAGAGCGCCTCGCACAATTCTCCTTCCTCATGGTCATCCCCCCCATTCTGGGAGAAGCCCTGCTCGACACCAAAGAGATAGCTGAGAAAGGGGTCAGCGTCGCTATGGGAGGGCTGTCGCCAATAGCTCTGATCATAGGATTCCTTGCTTCCTTCATCGTAGGCTGCATCGCCTGCAAATGGATGATCAATGTCGTCAAGCGCGGAAAACTTATTTGGTTTGCAGCCTACTGCGTCGCTGCTGGTCTTCTCGCCATTCTCCTGAACTTCGCTCTATGATATCTTTAGAGCAGCTCCAATCCGGCATTGTCATTCCCGTCGACAAGCCCCGCCAGTGGACTTCCTTCCAAACAGTCAACAAAATAAAGGCCGTAGTGCGCAACACCTACGGCCTTAAAAAATTCAAGATAGGCCACGCCGGCACCCTCGACCCTTTGGCCACAGGCCTCCTGCTGGTCTGCGTGGGCAAAGCCACCAAGACCATCCCGCAGCTGCAGGACGGCGACAAGGTCTACACCGGCACCATGGTCATCGGTGCCACCACACCATGCTACGACCTCGAGCGTCCCGTCGACCACTACTATCCCTACGAACACATCACCCAACAGCTTGTCGAAGAGACTGCACAAAAATTCACCGGCACCATCCTGCAGGTGCCGCCGATGTTCAGCGCCGTGAAGATCGACGGCCAGCGCGCCTACGAATACGCCCGCCTCGACGACCCTGCAGCCACCATCCAACCGAAACCCGTCACCGTCTATAGCTTCGACATCACCGCCTTCCGCCCCGGGAAAGAAGTCCCTGAAGACCTTAAAGAACTTAAAAGCCCTAAAGACCTTATCGACCAGAAAAACCTCTACCAGAACCCCCTCGGCGAGGTGCCCACCCACCTTCCCCAGGTCGACTTCCGTATCCTTTGCGGCAAAGGTACCTATATCCGCAGCCTGGCCCGCGACCTTGGGCTAGCCTTGGGGAGCGGCGCCTTCCTTGCCACACTGCGGCGCGAAAAAGTGGGGGAATACACTGTTGCACAAGCAATTAAACCCGACGAGGCCAAGCAATTCTTCGAAACAACATAAGATGCTCTAGAATAGCATCTTAAACGTCAGTTTAACGTTAGTTCGACGTTATTTCAACGTTTTTCAATCGTTGAAATAACGTTGATACATTGACGGACTAACGTCTAATTAGGCTTCGGGATAGCCGTCGGGATTCTGTTTCTGCCAGTTCCAGCTGTCGCGGACCATCTCGTCGATGCCATAGCGGGCTTCCCAGCCCAGTTCGGCTTTGGCTTTGGCCGGGTTGCAGTAGCAGGTAGCGATGTCACCGGCACGGCGGGGCTTGATGCTATAGGGGACGTCGACGCCGTTGACACGGATGAAGGCTTTCACCATGTCGAGGACAGAGTAGCCGTGACCGGTACCGACGTTGTAGATGCCGATGCCGCAGTGGCGGGCGATGGCCTGGAGGGCGCAGACATGGGCGGCGGCGAGGTCACAGACGTGGATGTAGTCGCGCACACCGGTTCCGTCGGGCGTGGGATAGTCGTTGCCGAAGACGCCAAGTTCCTTGCGTTTGCCGACAGCCACCTGGGTGATGTATGGCATAAGGTTGTTAGGGATGCCGTTGGGATTTTCTCCGATGCGGCCGCTGGGGTGAGCTCCCACTGGGTTGAAGTAGCGCAGAAGGACGATGTTCCACTCGGGGTCAGCCTTCTGGATGTCCATGAGCACCTGCTCCAGCATGCTCTTGGTCCAGCCGTAAGGATTGGTGCACTGGCCTTTGGGGCAATGCTCGGTGATGGGAATCTCTACGGGATCGCCGTAGACAGTGGCACTGGAAGAGAAGATAATGTTCTTGCAGCCATGCCGGCGCATGACGTCGACGAGCACAAGGGTGCCGTCGATATTGTTCTCATAGTATTCCCACGGTTTCTCAACACTCTCACCCACAGCCTTGAGACCTGCAAAATGGATGCATGCGTCGAATTTATTGTTGGCAAAGACTTTCTCCAGACCCTCGCGGTCACGGATATCGGTACGGCAAAAAGGTATATCCTCTATACCAATAATCTCGGTCACACGCTTCAGGGACTCCGGATTGGAATTGGACAGGTTATCAATCACCACAGCGGTATGACCTGCCTTATAAAGTTCTATCAATGTGTGCGAACCGATAAATCCGGCACCTCCGGTAACCAGTATATTCATGTTTCAAACTGTTTTACTGTTCCAAATGTTCCAAAAAAGCTCTGATGAGGGTCAGATAGTTGCTGTAGTTGCCAAGACCGCAACCCTCACAGGTATCTGTAGGGCTATGGTATCCGCCATAAGGGCCGCCGAGGGTGTAGATGAAAATGGCGGGGCACTGCTTGCTGAAGTACCAGTGATCGCTATTCGCGGCATTGTCGCGGCGTCCTATCTTGGGGGCATAGTGGCGTTCTTCGTTGAGACTTTCCAACAAATCGACATAAGGCTTGGTTTCAGGGGCATTGGCGTTGACAACCATCAATCCCTCGTCGCCGCCGCAAAAAAGGTCAATGTTCACCAGCAGCTTTACCTTGTTCATCTTGATGAGCGGCACGTCGGCAAAGTAGCTGCTGCCGACAAGACCGCTCTCCTCTCCTCCGAAAAAGAGGAAGACATAGGTGTACTTCCCTCCGCCGGAAAGCATGCGAGCCAGGTCGAGCACCGCTGCGGTGCCACTGGCATTGTCGTGGGCGCCATAGAAAATGGTGTCGCCATTCATCCCCAGATGTTCATAGTGGGCTGTGAAGACAATCATCGAGTCCGTCTCGCCGGCGACATAACCGCATACGTTCTGCGAACGATAGCCTGCCTTTACAATGGGAGGTGTAGTACGTGTGTTGGGGAAACGGAAATATTGGTAGTAGTTCTTTGTCAAGGGTTTTACTCCAAAAGAGACAAGCTCCCGGCTCAGGTAGTCGGCGGCTATTGAGTCGCCCCGGTGTTGCATGCCACGTCCGTACATCTCAGGAGCCGCCAAGTCGCAGATGACTCGACGGGCATAGGTGCTGTCCTGTCCCGCAACCGTCAGAGGAGTCAGCAACGAGAAAAGTAGAACGAGTCGACAAAGTGCCTTACCCACCATGCTCACTTGATTTTGGCCCAACTGTCTTTCAGTGTGCAGGTGCGGTTGAAGACGAGATGTTCCGGGTTGGAGTCGCGGTCGGTGCAGAAGTAGCCCATGCGCTCGAACTGGTAGCGGGCGATGCCGTCGACAAACTGTTTGTGGTCGGTATTGGCCAAAGCGGGCTCACACTTGGCGGTGACCACCTTGAGGCTGTTGGGGTTGAGATTCTCCAGGAAAGTGTGGCCTTCCTCGACATCGTCGGGAGCTTCGACAGCAAAGAGGCGGTCGAAGAGGCGCACCTCGGCGTCGACGGCATGCTGGGCACTGACCCAGTGGATGGTTCCTTTCACCTTACGTCCGTCGGGGGCATCGCCGCCACGGGTGGCGGGATCGTAGGTGCAGTGGATGCAGGTGATATTGCCTTCGGCGTCTTTCTCCACACTTTGGGCGGTGACAAAGTAGGCATAGCGCAGACGCACTTCCTGGCCGATAGCCATGCGGAAGTACTTCTTGGGTGCCTCCTCCATGAAGTCTTCGCGCTCGATGTAGAGTTCGCGGCTGAAGGGCACCTGACGCGTGCCGTCGGCCTCGCATTCGGGGTTGTTGACGGCAGTGAGCATCTCGGTCTGTCCCTCGGGATAGTTGTCTATCACCACCTTGACGGGGTCGAGGACAGCCATGCGGCGCTGCGCCACCTTGTTAAGGTGTTCGCGGAGCGAGAACTCGAGGAGACCGTAGTCAATGATGTTGTCACGCTTGGCCACGCCGATACGCTCACAGAAGGCGCGGATACTCTCAGGGGTATAACCACGACGACGGAAGCCGCAGATGGTGGGCATGCGGGGGTCGTCCCAGCCACTGACATAACCTTCCTTCACCAGCTGCAGCAGCTTGCGCTTGCTCATCACCGTGTAGTTGATGTTGAGGCGGGCGAACTCATACTGATGGCTAGGCCAGATGCCCAGCTGCTCGATGAACCAGTCGTAGAGCGGACGGTGGATGTCAAATTCCAGCGTGCAGATACTGTGCGTGATATGCTCGATGGAGTCACTCTGTCCATGGGCGTAGTCATACATAGGGTAGATGCACCATTTGTCACCCGTGCGGTGGTGGTGGGCATGGAGGATGCGGTACATGATGGGGTCGCGGAACATCATGTTGGGGTGTGCCATGTCGATCTTGGCGCGCAGCACCTTGGCGCCATCCTCGAACTCACCGGCGCGCATGCGACGGAACAGGTCGAGATTCTCCTCAACAGTACGGTTACGGAAAGGACTATTTTTGCCAGGGGTGGTCACCGTGCCGCGTCCTTCTCGGATTTCATCGAGGGTCTGGTCATCCACATAGGCCAATCCCTTCTTGATCAACTCCTCGGCCCATTCATATAGTTGTTCGAAATAGTCGCTCGCATAGTGCTTCTCGGCCCAGTCAAATCCAAGCCAGTGGATGTCCTCCTGGATAGAGTCCACATATTCAGTGTCCTCTTTCACGGGATTGGTGTCGTCGAAGCGGAGGTTGGTTTTGCCACCGTATTTCTTTGCCAGTCCGAAATTAATGCAGATCGACTTGGCGTGGCCGATGTGCAGGTAGCCGTTGGGTTCCGGCGGGAAACGGGTCTGGATGGCTGTATACTTGCCCTCGCCCAGTCCCTGCTCGATAATCTCTTCCAAAAAGTTTAACTGTTTCTCCGAAGTGTTGGTCTCTTCCATAACAATTTGAATGATACTATAATATATATATACTTTATTATTTTATGAAAGGACAAAGATACAATTTTTTTTTCATTTTTTGTTTTTCGTCCTCCATTTTTCATTTTTTTTGTATTTTTGCATCATCATAATCGAAACATAATAATATCAAATACAATGAAAAAGATTGTCTTAGCCATTCTGCTCGCCGGAGGTCTCGTCTTCGCCTCTTGCGACATCCTGACTCAGCTGACCTCGCAGGTCGCCAGCGTTGCCAATCTGGTCAACTGCAAGTTCAACCTCAAGAACGTCAATAATGTTTCCGTTGCGGGAGTCAACGTAAAAAACCTCACCTCGGGAAACCTCACAGCCACCGATATTGTGAAACTTGTGGCGGCCTACCAAAGCAAGCAGGTGCCCCTGAGCATGGACATCAACGTCGACGTGAAGAATCCAACGCAGCAACAAGCATCGATGACTGCCATGGATTGGATTCTGGCCATCGACGGTGCCGACGTGGCCAATGGTATCAGCAACCGCACTTACACCATCCGCCCCAGCACTACCACCACGGTTCCTCTGGGTGTCAACACCGACCTCGGACAGCTCTTCTCTTCCAAAGGGCTGGATGCACTGAAGAACTTCGCCTCCAGCTTCACCAACGACGGCACCTCTTCGAAGATTGGCCTCCGTATCCGGCCAAGCATGAACGTCGGCACCACACAGGTCCCCTTCCCCAACTACATCAAGTTGGAGCAGAAGACGGGCGGCAGCAAATAACAGAATGACACCAAAACGATTGCTCTATGAAAAAAATACTGCTTATCTTTTTGCTGGCCTTTGTCCTCGCGCCTGTACAGGCGCAGGACGACGAACTGGATCTGCTGTTTGAGCAGGCCGCGAATGGCGACATCGAGGCCCAGAAAATAATCGGTGCCACATACATTCAAGACGGGGACTATGAGATGGGTGTGAGATGGACCCTCAAGGCCGCCAAGCAGGGCGACGCCGAAGCGGAATACAACATGGGGTTTTGCTACTTCAAGGGCCTGGGCGTGGAGCAGGACTACCCGCAGGCCGTCGCATGGTTCCTGAAAGCCGCCGAAGGGGGTATCGTCGACGCCCAGTATAACCTCGCCGTGTGCTATGACAACGGCCTGGGCGTGGCCCAAGACTACAAAGAGGCAGTAAAATGGTACACCAAGGCCGCCAAGCAGGGCGACGCCGATGCGCAATTCCACCTTGCCTCATGCTATGAGAACGGCGACGGGGTGAAACAGAGCTATTCGGATGCCGCCAAATGGTATCGCAAGGCTGCGGAGCAGGGCGACGTCGACGCGCAATACAAGCTGGGCGTCTTCTACAACCAGGGCAAGGGGGTTACGGCGGATTTCGACGAGTCGATTGGCTGGTTTGTCAAAGCCGCCAAGAACGGAGACGCAGAATCGCAGTACATTATCAGCCAGTGCTTTGAAGAGGGTATAACATATCCCGGCTATGATGATTATTACGAGGAATGGGTGGAACTGGAGGCAGTGCCGAAGGACTTGCGGTCGGCCGTCTACTGGTGCCGCAAGGCGGCCCTTGGGGGACATGCCAAAGCACAGAGCAAGATGGGGTATTATTATTACACGGGTACGGGACTGCCGATAAATTTTACACAGGCATTCTTCTGGTTCTACAAGGCCGCCGAGCAGGGTGACGCTTTTGCCCAGTTCACCGTCGGCAACTGCTATCTCAAAGGCCACGGCGTAGAAAAGGACAAGAAGCAGGCGCAACTATGGCTTGAGCGAGCATTATACAATGAAAAAGATGTGCTCGAAGCCGAATTCAAAGAGAGCGCCAAGTTCCTGCTGAAACAGCTACGGGGGTTCTAAATCAAATCAAACAAGTTTCAAGAAGAGTTGTGCGGCGAGCTCGATAAGTTCGTCGGGAAAGTCGTAGTCGGGATGGTGCAACTCTGCGTGTTTCTCGCCGCTGCCGATACCGAACATGGCCCCCGGAAACTCCAAAAGATATTCAGCAAAATCCTCGCTCCAACGGAACGGTTCCTCCTTAACAATCACATCACTCACGCATTGACGCATTAACGTATTAACGCATTCTGGATGGTTCTCGGTGGCACGGAACGGCTCCACCAACGAACGGCTGACCTTGAGACCGTGGTGGGCGGCAATCTCATCAACGGCACCGTTGGCATCGGTCAGCAGACGCTCCATCCCGCCGTTGGTAAATGCCCGGAGGGTGAACATCACCTCGCCGTGTCCAGCGGAGGTGCCGAAAGCAGGAGAACCAAGACGCACGCAAATGAGTGTGGCTTGACGAAATTCCCCATCACGCCCATTAAACCCATTGAACCTATTAATTATCTCCGCCACCGCCAATCCTGGATTCACTCCCATCTCAGGTGTCGAAGCATGTGTCTCGCGACCGTCGAGGTGGTAGACAACTCCCGTGGAAGCGGCGGCGAAGGTCTTCGGACAGACTACCACGCTCCCCAACGGATAACCTGGAAGGTTATGCAGGGCATAAAAGGCCTTGATGTCATACTGCTGCAGGATGCCGCTCTCGAGCACAGCCCGGGCTCCTTCGCCAGTCTCCTCGGCGGGCTGCCAGAGAAGGAGAATGCGTAAATTTGTCAATGTGTTAATGTGAGAGTCATTAGTCTGGTCGATGAGTTCGGCGAGGCGAAGCAGGATGGTGGTATGGCCGTCGTGACCGCAGCGATGTCCGATGGGCAGGGCGTCGCTGTCGGCGCGGAAAGCGACGGTGGGGGTGGACGCATCCTTGCCCCAGACGGCAATGACGCCGTAACCGCCAACATGGGTATACACCTTATCTGGATGCAGTCCCTGCAGATGCTTGACAATCATATCGTGTGCAAACTGCTCGTTGCCGGCAGTCTGCGGATGTTCATGCAACTCATGACGAATCTCTCTGTAGTCAATCATAGTTTCATTATTTGTTCACGGTAGAAGTCACCGCGTACCTCGAAGTTCTTGAAGGCATCATAGCTCGCCGCTGCGGGCGAAAGCAACACCACCCCACCCTTCTCTGTATGCTCGGCGCACCAGGGGACAATCTTGGTGTAGTCATCTTCAATTGAAAACTGAAAATTGAAAATTGAAAATTGAGATTTGATGCGGCGACCGGCGGCACCCACGAAAACTATATTCTTCACGGGGTGAGCCTTTAGAAATTCCACCAGCGGCGTATAGTCGATCCCCCTGTCGAAACCGCCGAGTATCAACGTGTCCACATGCCCCAAGGCTTTCACGGCCGCAATGGTGGCAGCAGGGATGGTCGATATGCTATCGTCATACCATGTGATGCCTGCATGTTCACCGATTTTCTCCATCCTGTGACGGAGGCCTTTGAAATCAGGAATCGACAATTTGAAATTAAGAATGGGTTGGTTCGTCACTATTGACGCCACACGGCAGGCCACCAATGTGTTACTCTTGTTGTGCTCGCCTTCCAACGGGCAGACCTTCAGCAACTCGCGTTCCTCCTCGCTGATATCGTTTATCGAATAGGGGTGCCTTTCACTGTTAACTCTCAACTCATAACTCTCAACTAACAAGCGCAGCTCTTCATTGTCTGCACAATAAAAGAAATGGTCTCCCTCACACTGCCTCAATCCTATTTGCATCTTGGCCATCTTGTAGCCCATGTAGTTGTCATAATGGTCCAAATGTTCTTGAAACAGGTTGAGCAGAACGGCGATATGGGGACCACGATGGATTTTCTCCAGCTGGTGACAGCTCAGTTCTGCCACCACGAGCGACCGCTCATCCATCTCCTCCAGCACATCGAAGAGCGGCACCCCGATGTTTCCCGCCAGAATCGAACCAGGCAACAGGTGATGTATCAGGCTGGCCGTAGTGCTCTTGCCCTTGGTGCCCGTGACGCCTATCACCTGGTCGCCATATACCTGAAGGAAAAGGTCAGTGATGCTGCTCACTTCACCTTTCGCATCCGTCAGCAGACGCATCGGCACTCCGGGACTCTTGATGATCAGGTCGTAGTCTTGGCGCGCACCTTCCGTGCTTATCTGCTCGTCGCCGTCGGCGATAGTAACGGGGGCCTCTGGTAACAGCCGTTTGACAAGCCGTTCGGCACTGCGCCCTTCCCGGCCATAGCCGGCGATAAGTATGCGACGCCCTTCGAGCAGGGCTGTCAGTCGTTCTTCTCTGTACATGCCTCCTCCAGGATTGCGTATTCTTCGTTGTTTAGATTGCCCATAGGTGTGATGACATCAAGGTCCTTAAGATTTTCATAATCCTTGAAATCTTTTAGAAGGGCCGGCCTCTCCATGGGATACCACCGTTTCAGTGTCATCGTCAGCGCCTGTCGCACCTCGCTCACCGTACCCACACACTCGAAGGGCTTCGTCTCCGCCTCACCTATAAGTTGCTTAAACTCATGGCTTAGCGCCAGGTCATCGAACATTGGTTTCCCAAAGATCCGATTCAGCTTCTCCGGCTCGATGAATGGCGAAAGGATGATATAGGCAAAGAGGCACTTCGCACAATGGCCACACCAGATATCCTCCTTGCTACCCACGTTGCACGAGCGGAACACCTCGTGGTAGGCCGTAAAGCGGCTGAAGAGCCGTGCTATCTGCAACTCGCTCAGCGGCCGCAAAAAACTGAAGTAGTTAAACCCAGGGCAATAGGCGCGGAAGTCGTCTTCAAATTCGAGGCTTTTCGAGTACTGGTGGTTTACATATGACCCTTTGACAGTGCTCTCATTGGCCGAGTTTTCATTACTCAGCGCCACATTGGGAACGCCTGCCAAGGCCGAAACCAGCCGTGTATAGAAGGCCAACATCGCCGAGAAGGGGGTATGGCCGTTCAAGTATCCCTTGGCGTTGAGTTCCAAAAGAGTGGGGTCTATCTTGCGCCTTATCACCAGCACCTCCTCCTGTGGAAAGCCTGCCACACGGGCACATTCCACCGTAGCCCCACGTGGGTTCATGATCAAGGGTCTGATGACCTTGCCCGCCCTCCGCAGCAGTTCCAAGGTGACGACAGAATCTTTACCCCCGCCTATAGGCACAAGATAAGAATTGAAAAATGAAAATTGAAAATTGAAATCATCATCTGCGCCAGCCGAACTCTCCACTTTCCGCTTTCCGCTTTCCACTTGCAGAAACGTCTCGGGAGTTTCTTGAATGCCATTAGTGTAGAAGAATTCGCCGAGGCCGTTCCAGTACAGCTTTTTCCAAAAAGCCGTCTCTTTCTCGCCCAGCGGGCCACACTTGACTCTCACCGTCGGCGGACAGGCACATTTCCAATAACTTATCAACTCTATCATGCCGATGTCGAACACCATCTTCTCCATCGCCCCTTTGTCGAGGCCGAAGTCCAGGAAGGGGCGCCGTTCCACCACTGCCTCGGGATGGAACACCACATCGCCCATCCTGAAGTCAAACCACACTTTCAGTCCCTCTTCCGTCACTTCATGGTGCCAGGCTTCATACACAAACTCGGGATACCGTTCCCGCAGTTCCCTGTACCTTTCGTTATTGTCTTTCATATTACTTTATATAACTCATTAGATAAAAAATTATTGTCTCCATACAATAAAAACTCATCCTTTACGTTTCAGCGTATTATAATCAACACCTTTAATATTTTTAACTTTAAAACTTTTATGATTCCCGAATTAATACTCCTCGACATCTCCAACGGCATGAAAACCGTCATCATGGTCGTTGCCATGATCATCGTTTTCTATTTCTTCCTCATCCGTCCCCAGACACAGAAGGCTAAAGAGGAGGCTGCCTACCGCGACGGCCTGCAGAAAGGCGACCGCATCATGACTGCCGGTGGCATCCACGTCACCTTCATCAGCCGCGAGGGCAGCATGGCCACCGTCGAGGCTGCCTCTGGCACCCGCATCAAAGTGCAGATCGGCACCCTCCAGCCCATCCCTGAACGCGGAAAAAAGGGTACCGAAAAGGTCTTCCGCTCGTAAAACCCCTATCCGGGACGGCCTCGAGTTCCATCACCTCAGCATGCAACTTGAAAACAAGCCTCACCTAAACCCATATCATTAAACCATGCCCAACATTCAATGTCCCAAATGTGGACAGCACCTACCGGAAGGTTCTCTCTTTTGTTCCCACTGCGGATTTAAACTACCCCAAGAGCCTGCTCAGCCTCAACAAGACGCAGAAGCTGTTGAAACAAAAATCAAACTCATAAAAGAACGCCGCAAGACATTCCTCATCTTCGCCATCACCCTCGTTGTCATCGCCATCATCGCCTCCATCACCTACCTTCTCCTCTCAAACAAAATCATCCGGGATCTTCCCCCTAAACAGATAATTTCTCCACCTCCAGAAGGATCTCCTTCAGACATAGTGGATTTCAACGAGTCCGATGTATTACCTGACGGCCGAATAGTATTCGCGTCCGAGAGAACCAGTTCCGATAATGAAGAAATGAATGTTTTGTATGATGAAAATAATCAAGATGATATTAAGCGGCTAAATGAATTGATGAAAGCGGCTGGGATGTTATAAAAGAATATCATTATCTACAATAGATATAGCAATTAAGATTATTTAACAGAAAACTCGGAAAACTATCATGGTTTTTCAAGTTTTCTTTGTATCTTTGCACTCGCTTTTCTCTTTTCCGAAGAGCGTTTTCTGTCTATTATCAACTGATAGACAATATATTATAAATAATGACAACAGAAGAAAACAAAGAAAAAATCGTAGAAACGGCACTGCAGATGTTCACCCAGCGTGGTTGTCGCGGTGTGACGATGGACGACATTGCCCAAACGCTGCACATATCAAAACGCACACTCTACGAGATTTTCGCCAACAAGGAAGAGTTGCTCACCGAGTGCCTGATGAGGGTGCACGACAGCATCAACAACATGCACCGCAAGGCCCACAGCCGTGTGGACGAGCCGCTGCTGGTGGCGATGTATATGCTCCGAGCCAATGCTTACAGCAGCCACCGCTATCACCGGCTCATCGAGGAGTCGGAACGCTACTATCCTGAAATTCACGACCGTTTCTTCAAAATTCACACCGAAACCATGCGTACCTTCATACAGCACGGCATGGACTACCTACACGAGCACAACTACTTGCGCCCTGACGCCAACAGCGAAGTGGCTGTCGATTTCCTCTGCGACCTCATCCAGCAACGACGCATGTCGGAGGTTACCGATCCCTCCTCCTATGCCCAGCGACTCAACGAGATATGCTTCACCTACCTGCGTGGTCTGATGACCGTTGAGACCATAGTGCGCTATGAAAAGTCCGAACCTCATTTCCGCCAACTGCTGGAAGAACTTTCTGCGAATGAAAGAAAATAATATAGAATAAATAATAAAAAAAATATAACAATGAAACTGAAAAAACTGACATTGGCACTAGCCCTGACAGCACTGGGCTTTGCGGCTTCGGCACAGCAGACGCTGCGGCTGTCGTTGAGCGAGGCCCAGCAGTATGCCATCGAGCACAATGCCACGATGAAGAACGCCGACCTAGAAGTGAAGAAGGCCGAGATGGAACGCTGGAAGACACTCTCTTCCATGCTGCCGTCGTTGAAGGCGGGCTTCGACTACCAGAACATGTGCGGCTACACGATGAACTTTGGCGGCGGAGGGTCGATGATGCCCGATTCGGTGACCATCGGAGGCGTGACCATGCCCATTTCCTTCCCTTCGAGCGGCAGCAGCAACACCTCGTCGGGTGGCGGCATCGCCATGAACCCCAGCGGCACCTTCAGCCTCACAGCAGCCGTTGCCCTCTCGGGAGCTCAAGTTGTCGGTACCATGATGCAGAAACTGGCCATAGAGATGACCGACCTCTCACGCCAGCAGACCGAGCAGCAGACCCGCTCGCAAGTGAAGAACGTCTACGTGAGCATTCTGGTGATGGAGCAGACCGTGGGGCTGCTGGACTCCAGCCTGGCCAACCTCGAGAGCCTTGCCGCCACCAGCCAGGCTGCCGTCAACGTGGGTGCCGCCGAGCAGGTAGATGCCGACAAGCTGCAGGTGCAGGTGGCCTCAATGAAGAGCAGCATCAACAGCACCAAGCGTTCGCTACAGATGCTCCGCAACTCGCTGTTGCTCCAACTGGGGGCCGACGTGAACAGCACCGTCGAACTCACCACCCCCATCGATGACATCCTCAGTATCGAAGGAGCGGCATCCATCCTCAACACACCCTTCCACATCGAGAACAACTTCAACTACCAGCTCTTGGCCAAGAACGAAGAGCTGGCCACCCATCAGGTCAACATGGCATGGATGGACTTCCTGCCCACCATTTCGGCCTACTATCAGTACAGCGCCAAAACCTACTTCGGCAAGGACGAAGGATTCAACATGACCCCGCCGAACATGATCGGCGCCAGCATCAGCATTCCCCTGCTCACTTCCGGTACCCGCTACGCCAACATCAAGAGTGCCAAGATTGCCCAGCAGGAGACCGCCAATTCCCGTCGCCAGGCCGAAGACGGCTTGCGTGTGCAGTTCAACCAGCTGCAATACGACCTTGTCACTGCCCTCGAGAACTACGACATACAGAGCCGCAACCTCGATGTCACACGCCGTGTTTTCGACAATGTGACGGAAAAATACAAGTTCGGCCGCGCCAGCAGTCTCGAGGTCACCACGGCCTCCACCGACATCATATCAGCCCAAAGCAACTACATCCAGGCCGTCATGAGTGTCATCAGCGCGCAGGTGGCCCTCGAAGATATGCTCAACAATAATTAAGAATCAAGAATTTAGAATTAAGATATTGCTATTATGAATAAATACCTGAAAATTGCGACCGTCGCCATTGCCACCCTCTCTATGGTGGCCTGCGGCGGCAAAGGCGGCGACAAAGCTGCCACCACCACCAAGAAAGAGGCCGAGAAGGTACAGGTGCTCACCCTCCAGAGCGAACGCATCGCCAAGACCCTCGAACTATCCTCAACCCTCGAGGGCTACGAGACCATGAACATCTCTCCCTCCATCACAGGCCACATCGAGCACATCTATGTCGAGGTAGGCTCCCGGGTCCAGAAAGGCGCCATGCTTGTCCGCATGGACCAGACCCAGCTCAACACCACACGTATCAACCTCGCCTCCACCAAGACCGAGCTCGACCGTGTCACCGCCCTCAAAACCACGGGCTCCATCAGCGAGCAGATCTACGACCAGACCAAGGCTGGCTACGACCAGCTCGTCGAAGCCGAACGTTTCCAGAATGAGAACACCTTTGTCCGCGCCAAGTTCCCCGGCGTCATCAGCGCCAAAAACTATGAGGACGGCGAGATGTACACCGGAGCTCCCATCCTCCAGCTCACACAGATCTCGCGGCTCAAGGCCATCATCAACATTCCCGAGACCTACTTCCCTCTCGTCAAGACCGGCATGAAAGTCGACATCTTCAGCGACATCTACCCCGACCAGGTCTTCCCTGCCACCATCGAGATCGTCTACCCCACCGTCGACCCCTCGTCCCACACCTTCCAGGCCAAGCTCAACATTCCCAACAGCAGCGAGAAAATCCGTCCCGGCATGTATGTCCGCGCCACCCTTGCCATCGGTGAGATCGACGCCATCGTGGTGCCCTACCAGAGCGTGCTGAAGCTCACCGGCAGCAACGACCGCTATGTCTTTGTCAACGACGGAGGTAACGCCCGCCGTGTCGCCGTCACCCTCGGCCAGCGCTTCGACGACCGTATCGAAATCATCCCCATCGAAGCAGGCGCCATCAAGGCCGGCGACCAGCTCATCGTCACCGGCCAGGCCCGCCTTGTCGACGGCGTCAAACTGGAAATCGTGGAAAGTGAAAACTGAAAAACAAACGTATAATTAATGGAAAAGAAAAATTTGGAAGCCATAATTTCAATTTCCAATTTCCAATTTTTAATTTAAAACATGGCTATTTACAAGACAGCAATCAACAAGCCCATCACCACAGGACTTATCTTTGTGGCTGTGATCATACTGGGCCTCTTCTCCCTGACGCGGCTGCCCATCGACCAGATGCCCGAGATGGATCCTCCCTACGTCACCGTGATGACCACCTACGCAGGCGCCAACGCCAGCGACATCGAGACCAACATCACCAAGATCCTTGAGAACTCGCTGAACTCCGTCGACGGTCTGAAGAATATCACCTCCAACTCGCGAGACAATATCTCCGTTGTCACCCTCGAGTTCGAATGGGGCTCCGACATCGACGAGGCGCTCAACGACATACGCTCCTACGTCGACCTCATTTACGACAACCTTCCCGACGGGGTGTCGCGTCCCATGATATTGAAACTGAACTCCTCGGCTATGCCTATCATGATCTACGGCTTCACCGCCAAGGAGTCCTATTCGGGATTGGACCGCATCCTCGAGGACAACGTCGTCAACGAGCTCAACCGCATCGACGGCATCGGCAACATCACCGTCTCCGGCGCCCCGCAGCGCTATGTCTACATCGACCTCGACCCCAAACAGCTCGACGCTTACGGCATCAGCCTCGAGCAGGTGGGCCAGGCCATCTCGGCCAACAACCTCGACCTAGCCTCCGGCACCGTCAAGATGGGCAAGGAGCAGTACCAGATGCGCGTCAAAGGCGAATATGTCGAGAGCTCTGAAATCGCCGACATTGCCGTTGCCACCACGATGCTGGGCAAGCAGGTCTTCGTGCGCGACCTCGCCACCGTGCGCGACACCATCAAGGACCTCTCCCTAGATGAGAAAATCAACCGTCTCGACGGCGCCCGCATTATCATCTCCAAGCAGACGGGTGCCAACACCGTGCAGATTGCCCGCGAGGTGAAAGCCGAGATGGAGCGCATCCAGAAGACCCTGCCGCCCGACATCGAGACCACCCTCATCCGCGACGGCTCAGAGGAGATTGTCAACGCCATCAACGGACTTTCGGAGAGCATCTTCTACGCCCTCCTCTTCGTGGTTCTCATCGTGCTTATCTTCCTCGGTAACTGGCGCGCCACCGTCATCATCGCGCTCACCATCCCCATCTCGCTCGTCACATCCTTCATCTACCTGCTCCTTGCCGACTCCTCGCTGAACATCATCTCGCTGGCTTCGCTCACTGTGGCTATCGGCATGGTAGTGGACGACGCCATTGTGGTTCTGGAGAACATCTCCAAGCACATCGACCGCGGCGAGAACCCGCGCGAGGCTGCCATCTGCGCCACCAACGAGGTGTGGACCTCCGTCATCGCCACCACCCTGGTTCTTGTGGCTGTCTTCGTGCCCCTCACCATGCTGCCCGGCATGATAGGCATCTTTATGAAAGAGATGGGCTGGATCATCACCATCGTCGTCTGCGTCTCCACCACCGCCGCCATCACCCTCATCCCCATGCTCTCCTCCAAGATGCTCAAGGAGCGCCCCTTCTTCTTCAAGAAAGAGGACGAGGAGGCCTACCAGCGCAAACATGAGCGCAGCTTCTACAACCGCACCGTCATCCGTGCCTTCAACGCCGTCGACCGTGCCTATGCCAACCTCCTGCGCTGGTGCCTACGCCACAAACGTGTCACCCTCCTCATAGCCTTCGCTTTCTTCGTTGTCACCATCCTACCCATGATGACAGGACAAATCGGCATGGACTTCATGAAAGAGCAGGACAACGGCCAGATCAGCGTCTCCGCCGAACTGCAACGCGGAACCCGCATTGAGGAGACCCTCAAGACCGCCCGCCGCATGGAGGACGACATCTACCGCATCCTCGGCGACGACGTCCGCGTGATTGCCACCTCGGCAGGCTCCAACGACGATGCCGGTTTCGCGGCGCTCTTCAGCTCCACCACCAACAACAAGATTTCCATGACCATCCGCTGCACCAAGAAGTACGACCGCGAAAAGACCATCTTCGAGATGCAGGAGGAACTCCGCAAATGCTTCGCCGAATATCCCGAACTGGTCACCTATCAGGTCAACCAGGGCGGCATGATGGGCGGCGGCTCCAACAACTCCCTCGCCGTCGAAATCTATGGCTATGACTTCGACCAGACCACCAACTTCACACAGGAGCTCAAGAAACGCATCGAGGATAACATCCCGGGCGCCCGCGACACCAAGGTGAGCCGCGACGAAGACCGCGCCGAGCTGAAAATCACCTTCGACAAGCAGAAGCTGGCCCTCCACGGCCTCAACGGTTCCACCGTTGCACTCTATGTTCGCAACCGCGTCAACGGAATGGCCGCAGGATTCCTTAAAGAGGACGGCGAGGAATACAACATCGTCGTGCGCCTCCGCGAGGAATACCGCTCCTCCATCTCCGACATCGAGCAGCTCTCCATCCCCACGCCCACGGGAAAAATCATCAAACTGGAAGAGCTCGCCAAAGTCGAGGAATACTGGTGCCCGCCCACCATCGAGCGTAAGAACCGCCAGCGCTACCTCACCCTCACCGTGATGCCCTTCAACACCTCGCTGCAGGAACTGGCTCAGAACGTGCAGAAAGAAATCGACCAGATGGAGGTGCCCTCCGAAATCCACTACGACCTCGCAGGCAGCTACAAAGACCAGCAAGACTCCTCGCGCGACATGCTCATGCTTGGCCTGCTCATCATGATGCTCGTCTACATCGTAATGGCTTCCCAGTTCGAATCCTTCTCCAAGCCCTTCATCATCATGTTCTCCATTCCCTTCGCTATCAGCGGCGTGATACTCATGATGTTCTTCACCGGCAACAACCTCGACATGGTGGGTCTGCTCGGACTCATCCTTCTCATCGGTATCGTGGTGAAGAACGGCATCGTGCTGGTGGACTACATCAACCTCATGCGCGAGCGCGGCATCAAACTCAACGAGGCCATCGCCCTTAGCGGACAGAGCCGTCTGCGCCCCGTGTTGATGACAGCCTTCACCACCATTCTCGGCATGATCCCCATGGCCACCTCCACTTCCGAAGGCTCCGAGATTTGGACCACCATGGGTCTTGTCGTCATCGGCGGCCTCACCGTCTCCACCTTCGTCACCCTCATCGTTGTCCCCGTCCTCTACGGCGTCTTCAACCGTCGCGGCGACATCGAGAAGAAAGAAAAAGAACGCAAGAAATTCATCTTCATGAAGATCGAGCTCGAAGACCCCCAACCCAAGGAGTCCGCTGGGGACACCACACCTAATAACAATTAAAAAGCAGGAAAAATGAAATCAGTTCTTATAGTATACAACCAAGCCAACAACGAACGTGTAGAGTACATGCTCGACACCCTCGGCATCCGCGGCTTCACTTTCTGGGAGAACATCCAAGGCCGTGGCCACGAGAACGGTGACCCGCACCGCGGCACCCACACCTGGCCCGAACTCAACAATGCCATCATGACCGTCGTCCCCGACGACAAAGTCGACGACCTCCTCCTCTCCGTCCGCAAACTCGACAAGCGTAATGAAGAGGTTGGCATCCGCGCCTTCGTCTGGAACATCGAACAGATGGTCTGACAACCCTTTTTTACCTCACAAACGGCACCTAACCCTCTGGCTAGGTGCCGTTTATATTTTTACAACTACACAAAACACTGATTCCCAACTATTCCAGCCACCAACAACGTCCCATCGACGTCCCAACACCACATCTTCACCATATCTTCCCCGACAGCGGTCGGCGATGATAGTCTGTCGAAATGTTAAAGTTTGGTTAAAGTTCCCCCGGTAACACGTTCCAGCCTTATATTATATATCGACAATTTCATTTTTCAATTTTCAATTTCTAAGGTTATGGCAAAACAACGTTATGGTATCAACGACGGCTACCGCGGGGCCGTCGGGACGGTGATCGGTTACGAGTGGCGCGGGCAGTGGTGCCTGCGGTCGAAACCGCGGAGTGTGCGCAATCCACGCACGGAACGGCAGCGCATGGCACGGGGTCTTTTCTCGCAGGTGTCGCGGCTGGCGTCGCGCATGGCCACAGCCCTGCGCATAGGACTGCACACAGAGGCCGTGAAGGCACACCGCACGGAGTGCAACCACTTCATGAGCGTCAACAGCGGCTGCTTCTCGATGGAGGGTGGCCGGCTGACGGTGGACTATGCAGGGCTTGTGGTGAGTCAGGGGCCGGTGGCACCCGTGGGATTCGGGGTGCCGGTGATTAACGACGGATGTGTGCTTGTGCCATTCGAGAGAAACCCGCTGCATCTCTGCTCGTCGGGCGACGACCAGGTGTATCTCTATGCCTGGTGCGAAGAGATGAACGAGGGTGTGCTGTCGGTGCCGGCCTACCGGCGGAGCCGCAGTGTGACCATCGCACTGCCGGAGAGTTGGGCAGGCTGTGAAGTGCATCTCTACGGCTTCGTGGAGGATTATGCGGGGCGCACGTCGGACAGCGCCTACATAGGATGCGGACGTGTGCCCTACCGCGAGGTAGCGCCAGAAAACACCACCTCCGGCCTGGAAGGGGCCAGAGGTGGAAAAAGAATTAAAAAAACTTACCCCAAAAGGGTTATTCAGCACTGCTAATGAAGGGATACTTGTAGTCGCTGGCGGGGTCGAAGGTCTCCTTGACGGCCTGGGGCGAGGTCCAACGGATGAGGTTGAGGTAGGAACCGGCCTTGTCGTTGGTGCCACTGGCGCGGGCGCCGCCGAAGGGCTGCTGACCGACGACAGCTCCCGTGGGCTTGTCGTTGAAGTAGATGTTGCCGGCGGCATTCTTCAGCAGGTCGTAGCCGGTACGGAGGGCCTTGCGGTCGGAAGCGAAGATGGCACCCGTGAGGGCGTAGGGTGAGGTGGTGTCGCACAGCTGGCAGGTCTTCTCGTAATCTTTGTCGTCGTAGACATAGATGGTGATGATGGGTCCAAAGATCTCTTCGCACATCGACTTGTAGTCGGGCTTCTTGGCAAGGATGACGGTGGGCTCCACGAACCAGCCTTTCTTCTTGTCGCACTTGCCGCCGAAGATCACCTCGGCATCTTTGCTCTTCTTGGCATGGTCGATGTAGGCCTTGCAGTTGTCGAAGGAGGCCTCGTCGATGACGGCGTTGACGAAGGCGCTGAAGTCGCGCACGTCGCCCATCTTGATTTCCTTGAGCATGCGGCCGATGATTTTCTCCACTTTGGGCCACATGGAGGCGGGGATGTAGGCACGGCTGGCTGCCGAGCACTTCTGACCCTGGAACTCGAAGGCGCCGCGGACGATGGCGGTGGCTACCTGGTCGGGGTCGGCGCTCTTGTGGACCATGATGAAGTCCTTGCCGCCGGTCTCGCCGACAATCTTGGGATAGCTTCTGTATTTGTCGATATTCTGGCCGATGGCTTTCCAGAAGCCCTTGAAGGTGGAGGTGGAGCCTGTGAAGTGGACACCTGCGAGGTTCTCGTCAGCGAAGGCCACCTTGCCGGTGAGGGCACCGCTGCCGGGGAGGAAGTTGACCACACCGTCGGGCAGACCGGCCTCCTTGTAGATCTTCATGAGGAGGTAGTTGGAGAGCATGGCGGTAGTGGAGGGCTTCCAGATGCATACATTACCCATGAGCACGGGGCTGAGGCAGAGGTTGGAAGCGATGGAGGTGAAGTTGAAGGGGGTGATGGCGAAGACGAAGCCTTCCATGGGACGGTAGGTCACATAGTTGAGGGTGCCTTTGTCGCTGCAGGGCTGGTCGGAATAAATCTGGCTGGCATAGTGGGCATTGTAACGGAGGAAGTCCACAAGTTCGCAGGCGGAGTCGATTTCGGCCTGCATAGTGGTCTTGCCCTGGCCGAGCATGGTGGCGGCATTGATGAGGTAGCGGTATTTGCCGCTGATGAGGGTAGCAATCTTCATCATCACACTGGCACGGTCGATCCAAGGAGTTTCGGCCCATTCTTTCTGTGCTTTCATGGCGGCGGCGATGGCGGCCTTGACTTCCTTCTCTCCTACCTTGTGGTAGCGGGCCAGGACGTGATGGTTCTCGGTGGGCATGACAATCTCGCCCATATCTTTGGTTTTGACCTCCTTACCACCAATGATGGCGGGAATTTCAGTCACTTTCTTGTAAAGCTCGTCGAGGGCTTTGCGGATCTCTTTACGCTCGGGACTGCCGGGGGCATAGCCTTTGACTGGTTCGTTCTCAGGTTTCGGGAATACGAAGATGCTGTTGTTCATTTGTTTGTGTTTTTATTGGTTGAAATTTGGATGCAAAGATACACTTTTTTTCTGAAACGACAACAGGGTTGCGGAATATTTTTTTCCACACCCTGTTACTATCTGTCCCTGTGGCGGCGGAGAGCTGCGGGAGAAGGTTTATTGTTTCTTGGGATGCTTCTGGCGTTGCTTATGCAGAGCGCTCTGCAGTTCTTGACGTTGCTCGGGTGTGAGGAGAGCGTCGATGCGCACCTTGGTGGCATACATCTCACGTGAGATGTCGGACTGTATCTTGGCCTCGCGGTCGAAGAGGGGGTAGAGATGTTTGGTCTGGTCGCCGTCGAGGGCCATGTAGCGTGCTATGCTGTCGCGTACGGTTTTCTGCTGAGTGCGCAGGGCGTCGACGCGCTGGCGTGATTCGGTGGTGAGGGTCTCGAGACGGCTTTTCTGGTTGTCGGTGAGGTTGCTGACGAGCTGTGTGACATCGGTCCGACGGTCGTTCTTGCCGTGCTTGGCGCCAGACTGAGCCGCCACAGAGGAGAGCTGCAGTCCCCAAAAGAGAATCAAAGCGAAGGAAAGGATTTTTTTCATGGCCTAGCGTATATTTGAGGACTTAATAATCAAGGTCTTCATCATAATCATAGGGGTCGTCGTAGAGGTATTCGATGGGGTTCTCGGCGGCAGATTCGACGGGGGAGTAGTAGTTGTCGCAGTCTGAGACATAAGCCATCATGGTACCGATCTGCTCTTCATTATAGGAGGAGGCCACCGCGGGGGTGATGTTGACGACAACGAGTGCCACCGCAGCGGCAGCGGCGGTAAGGGATGCCCAAGGCACCCAGCGGCGACGGTGGACGGCAGACGGGGCGGCGACAGGCTGCAGGTAGGGGTGCTGGCGCACGTGGGCCATGACGCTGTCGACGACGTCGACCTGTCGAGGGCAGGTCTGCTGCGAAAGTTGTTTCAGTTGTTCGTCGATGTTCATTGTCATTATTTTTTCAGTTCTTTGGCGAGGTTTTTCTTGGCGCGGAAGATGAGCGATTCCACTTTGGCGAGGGAGCACTGCATCGCTTCGGCGATCTGGAGGTAGGAGAAGTCCTCGAAGGAGTAGAGGATGAGTGCCGTGCGTTGTTCGTCCTTGAGGTGCCCGATAGCGGTGCGGAGGGCTTCCATCTGTTCGTTGTGGATGATCTGCTGCTCGGCATTGCGGTCGGAGGAGGGCCGTTCGGGCGGATTCTCAAGTTCGTCGGTGCTGATGAAACGTTTCGACTTGTTCATCATCTTGCAGACGACGTTGACGGTGATGCGGTAGATGTAAGAGCTCAACTTCGAGTCGAAACGGAAGCGCGGCAGGGCGGTGTAGAGTTCGACGAAGACTTGCTGTGTCACCTCCTCGACGTCGAGGCGTGTGCCGCAGAGTTTGTAGGTGAGATTGGCCACAATCTGCTGGTAGCGCCGCACGATGAGGGTGTACTGCTCAGTGTCTCCCGAGAGGATTCTTTCGACGATTTCTTTGTCTTCCACTGTCTCGAATCGTAATTAGGTATTGTTGGTTTCCGTTTTCTTGCAAAAAATTTCGGAAAAATATGTTTTTTTTCGGAATTTTATTTTTACAGATATTTAAACTCCTCAATCTCACGCCGTTCGCGTTTCGTGGGACGGCCGACACCGCGGTCGCGTTTTTCGAAAGCATACTGGCGTGCCATCTGGATGCGCTCGTATTCTTCCTGTGGAGTTCGGTCGATCATGAACCCCTGGACGAGAGGCGCACCTACGCGGTTGGGCGGGATGGCGAGGACTTCGATTTCCTTATGGAGCTGGTCGAGGTTAAGGCTAAACCTCTCCCCTACTTTCACCTCATGGGAAGGCTTAAGTTCCCTTCCTTCGCTTGTCAGCTTCACCTTGCCGCATTGGCAGGCGTCGGCGGCGAGGGAGCGCGTCTTATAGAGACGCACGGCCCAGAGGTATTTGTCGAGTCTCATGGGGTGTTCCTGAACGTAACTGTGATGGTGCCCTTGCGCGGCTCGTCACCAATGTTGGTACCAGGGTCCGGGGCAAATTTGGTTCCTTTTGCCAGAGCGATGGCTTTGTCTCTCAGCTGGAGGTCGCTATAGCTAGAGGTGCGGTATTTGACCTGAGTGACATTGCCGTTTTTGTCGACCCAAACATCAAGGGTGAAGGTGATATTGACCTGCTGACGGGAGGTGAACTTGACTGGAGGATGGGAGACCACCTTGAAGCCTTTCACGTTGCCCGAGAGACCACCGCCACCATCGGTGTTGGTGTTGAGCGAGTTGGCATTACCGTCGTTCTGTCCCTGGTTACCGGGGGTTTGGGTGTCGCCGAGGCCATTGCCCTGGTTGTTGTTCTCGTTTTTATTACTTTTCCTCCTGGACCAGGCATCGTCGGCAGTTTTCTTTGCATCCTGATTATTTTCGGGGGCCGTGGTTGTTTCGACCTCTTGCTCGCTGGCGTTGACCTTGGCGGTGCTTTTGCCCTGGGTGGGGGTGTTCATCTGTGAGGTGGCAGCCGTCGATGTTTTGGCGTTCTGCCTGGAAGCGGGGGCGGGGTTGTCGCCCTGGCCACGGTCGGGCTCGCCAAGGCTCACCTCGAAGCCCTCAGGGGGAATCTTAGGTGGGTTCTCCTTGCGATACTCCACATCGTCAAAGGTGTAAGCGCTGACGACGGTCATCAGCAGGATGACGACACCCATGATGACTGCTGTGGAAATGGCTGATTTGACTTTCGATGTCATGGCTTTTGTTTTTGCATTATATACTACTCAGCGGCGTGTTCGGTGGCCAACGATACTTTGTGGGCGTGGTTCACGGTGTCGGAGTCGTTGATACGGTTGACGGCGTCGAGGGTGTAGACAATCTCCTCGACGGGGATGTCCTTGTCGGCGCGGACAATGATGGCTGACTCGCGATTGGAACCCTCGAGAGCCTGCAAGAGCTGTTCCTGTAGCTCGTCACGCGGGATGAGGGTCTTCCCGTCACGCAGGTGATAGGCCACATTGCGGTCGGCGTCGAAGTTGATGTAGATGCTGAGATCCTGCTTGACGCGGGTGTCGCTGCTGCTCTCGGGCAGGTTCAACGGCAGGGCGTTGGGGCTGATGAGTGTCGAAGTGATCATAAAGAAGATGAGCAGTAGGAACACCAAGTCGCTCATGCTTGACGAAGAGGTCTCGACACGTATTTTATTCTGTAGATTAATCATTGCGATTGTATTATTGTGTTATTGTGTAAAGGGCTTGCGCAAGCGTCACTTACACATTCACGCATTTACGCTTCCAGAATCAAGCGGGTTCGTGGAGGAGGTCCATGAACTCGTTGGCGCGGACCTCGAGGTCGAAGACGACCTTGTTGATGCGCGAGACGAGGAGGTTGTAAAGGAAGTAGCAGATAATGCCGACGATGAGGCCACCGACGGTAGTGATCATGGCAGTGGAGATACCACCGGAGAGGGTCTGAATGCTGATATCCGTACCTGCGCTCTTCATGTCCTGGAAGGCAGTGATCATGCCGGTGACAGTGCCGAGGAATCCGATCATGGGTCCGAGGGAGGCCACGGTGGCCACGAGGGAGACGCGTTTTTCGAGGTTGGCGACCTCAAGCTTACCTTCACCTTCGATAGCAGCCTGGATGTCGGGCAACGGACGACCGAGGCGCGAGAAGCCCTTGTTGATCATGCGACCAAGGGGGGTATCGGTCTGCTTGGCGAGGGTACGGGCCTCATCGAGGCGGCCTTCATGGACATGCTGGCGTATGTTTTCCATGAAGATGCTGTCGGACTGTCCCTTGAGGGCGTTGCTGAGGGTGATGAAGCGTTCGATGAAGATGTAGACCGCAAGGACAAGGAGAAGTCCGAGCACAATCATAATCCATCCGCCGCTGACGGCCATCTCCCAAAGGGAGAGTGAATCGAGAAGAACGAAAAGAGAGTTCATTTTTTTGATTTGTTTTATGTTTGCTTATGATAACGTGTTATCGCTTTTATTATTGTCTAGCATTTTCTAGTTTTTACAGATTGGAGCATTTGGGCTAGAAACTCAGCGTCACCCCCACTGTGGGCTGGAGGCCCAAGGGCGACGGCTGGAATGCAGGGACGACGGCCAGGCTAATGTCGTCATCGATGCGGAAGTCGTAGAGATGACCGAAGACGTAGGCGTCGATGAGGTTGAGGGCATAGATGCCGGTGGTGATGATGACCATGAGCTGGTAGTCTCGGTTGTAGGAGTTGTAGAGGCTGTAGATGCTGGAGGTAGGGTAGCTGGCATAGTCGGCGAGGTTAGGGCTGTCGCCGTGGTGGACGCGGTAGAGATATTCATCCTTGAACATGTCCATACGGGTGTAGTTGTAGTGGATGAAGTAGGCCATTCCAGCGAAGGCACCGTAGATGACGGGGATCTTCCAGGCCTGTCCGTTATAGATCTGGCCGCCGCCGGGGACGAGAGACAAGAGGAGAGCCTTGGTGGCAGAGTGCTCCTCCGGGACCTTCATATCCACGGGGGCGATGGGTGGCTGGACCTCGGCCTGCTGGGCCTGGACGGGATTGAAAAAAGATACTTGGAAATTGAAAATTATGGCGCATAAAACTACACGCCATAACCTTCTGTTTCCTGTGAAAAAATCGATTTTCAATTTTCAGTTTTCAATTAACCGCAGGATACGGTTGAAGTCGTCGTCAGAGTTGAAGAGTATGGTGAGTGAACCCTTGCCACGCTGGGAGCGTTTGATCTCCACAGCCGATTGGAGCATCGCCTTGAGGCGGTCACGGGCTTCAGCATGCGAGGCGGGGAGGTCGCCACGCCGTTTGACAGGGGCGGCGGGTTTCTTCTTGGCGTTCTTTACCATCTCCTCGGTCTGGTGGACGGAGAGGTGACGGTCGATGATGGCGTGCAAGATCTCAAGGTGAAGATCTATGTCCTCGACATTGACGAGGGCACGGGCGTGTGCCATGCTGATCTTGTCGCTCCCCAGAGCCAGCTGGGTCTCAGCAGGGAGATTGAGGAGACGCAGGTAGTTTGTGATTGTGGAGCGGTTCTTGCCCACTTTCTCGCTGAGTTGGTCGTGGGTGAGACGGCATTCCTCAATGAGGGCTTTGTAAGCCAGGGCCACCTCGATGGCATTAAGGTTCTCGCGCTGAATATTCTCCACGAGGGCCATCTCCATCATCTGGTTGTCGGTAGCCACACGGACATAGGCGGGAATCTCTTTGAGGCCTGCCTGCTGCGAGGCACGGAAACGGCGTTCGCCAGCGATGAGCTGGTAGGTGCCGTCGGGCATACGACGCACGGTGACGGGGGTGATGACACC
>JAEEGL014166507.1_pt1 | contig 34777 bp, 41 predicted proteins | sample 9134231 | NCBI WGS metagenome assembly JAEEGL01 (sample SAMN16246548, study PRJNA631951) | gut metagenome | biome: gut microbiome; feature: rumen; material: fiber-attached | host: Bos | place: Iran: Karaj | collected 2018-10
TAGCTCTGCCCCTGAGGTCTCGCCCGGTCATACGGCTCCTGGTTGCCCTGCTTGAAGGGCTCCGTCCACCCGTTCTCCCGGAGATCCGCCTCCAGGTCCTCGCACTCCACGCGCATGAAGGCGGCCCGCTCGATGAGGCCCATGGCCAGCTCCAGCTTCTTCGGCGTGAGATTCGCGTAGATCTGCAGAAGCCGCGCCTTCTCGTCCTTGATCCTGTTTTCTTTCTTCTTCTGCCTGGCCATCTTTTCACCTCGAATCCCTCTCGATCCGCCCCTCGATTCCCGCCTCAATCCGCCCCTTAAAACACGCCCCGCACTTTAATCAAAATTGCGGGAGGGGGGCCACACGCACGCCCTGTGCATTTTTCCGACCTGGGGGCTGCGGTGGGTTGGAGCGCTCAATGCTCAGCCGACCGGGGGGAGGTCGGGATCAGATCGCCGTCCGCGTCGAAGATGAACTCGCGCGCTGCGCGTCTGCCGTCCCGGTTGCTGAAGTGCCCCGGCTCCCTGTTGTGGCAGTCGAGGCACAGATACTCCAGCAGCTGATGATTGAGCGCGATCTCCGGATCGTGGATGTTCTCCGGCGTCAGCTCCACGGTGTGGTGCACGATGAACCCGAGCCGCTGGCGGCAGCGCTGGCAGAGGCCGCCGTCGATGCTGACGCGGCGGGCGATGAACGCGGCCCGGCAATCCTGCCAGGCTTTGCCGTCGTAGAATCCTCTTGCGAAGTCCTTCACAGCAGCCGATCCAGAATCAGCGTGATCGCTGCGACGGCGGCCAGCACGGCGGCGACGCTTGCCGCGGCGAGCCGGACGCCGAAGGTACGCACGAGGCAGAGGCAGCAGCCTGCGGTGATCGCGAGGATCACGGCGTATGTGATGATTTGCTTTTGCATGGCTTCTCCTCCTCGATCAGCGCGAAGGTCATGCCCGGCCGGCCGCAGATATCGCACGGCTCCTTGAGTCTGCCCGGCAGGAGCCGGAGCCGGAAGCCGGCGTTGAGGTAATCACCGCGGCATCGGAGGCACAGCGTTCTCAGGTCATTCATTGGCGCAGAGCGGCACAGGCCGGCGAGCTGCGGCCTGTGCCTATCCTTTCACGCTGCCATGGTATCGCATTGTTTTGGCTCTTGTGGGTAAACTTTCAGCGCAGCCCCAGCTCGTCGGCCACGGCGCAGATGAAGTCCCGGTGCCAGATCTTTGCTGTATCGTAGCTGACATGGCAGGCCATGGCGGCGCCGTGCAGGGTGTGGGACGCGGAGAAGTAGACCAGCTCGATAATCCGCAGGCGCAGCGCGCCGGAGCTGCGGCGTCTGGTGCGGCCGACGGCCCGCTCCACGGCCTCCATGCGCTGCTGACGTTTGGGCGGCAGCTCCCGGGTGGCGACCTGTTCGGTGCTGCGGCTGGGCCCGCTTCCGCCTCCGGTACCGTTGTAGTTTGGCGTAGTCCTCCCCCGGCGCAGCTCGTCCAGGGTCCGCCTGGCTGCCGGGTAATCCCGGATCACGTTCTTGACGAAGCCCCACCAGGGCTCTCTCGGCTTGCTCATCGGCTCCTCCTTCCCGCTCTTGCCCGCTCGCCGGCTCCCGTCTGTTTTCGGTAGCGAGGCAGCGGCTTGAACATGTCCACCGGCTCCAGGAGCTCCATCTTCCCGCAGAGGCCGCAGGAGCGCCACACAGGCGCCCTCCCGCTGGGGGAGATGATGTACCCCAGGCTCTCCAATCGTTTCCTGCAGGCTGCGCAGTAGTGCCACAGGTACCGCTGCGGCGTCTTCCCTGCCTTATCCTTGCCGGGTCCGCGCTCTTTCTCGTCCTTCATCGTCCTCGCCTCCTTCCCGGTATCACGATCTGGCCGCCCCGCACCTTCACGGGCTTGTCCAGCACGCAGCGCAGGTATGTACCGACCACCCGGCCGTCCTCGTCGGTGGTGGTGGCGTGTTCTTTGATGACGGCGCCCTTCTCCGGCTGGACGTCCTCCACGTCCTCCACGGGTACCGGCTCCGTATAGATCGGCCGTCCCACGTTGCGGGAGGCGTGCCACTTCTTTTTCCCCGGCTGTCCGTGGACGTTGCCCACCATGTAGAAGGCAAGGTCGCTGTGATCCACCCGGTTGTCCAGCAGTTCGATGTTGATTCCCCCGCCCCACCAGCGGCGGCGGATCAGCTCCAGCGCCTCGGCCGGTGCGATGATATGCTGATGGAGGCGGGCCGGTCTCCCGGGCCCGTCCTTCTCCGGCTTCCAGTTTCCCGTCACCCAAAAGATCCAGGGCAGCGGTCCGAAGTTCTTCCGGTACTCCCTGCGCAGCACGCGGAGGAAGCGCGTCACGTCTGCCGCGGCGTCCTCATAGCTTTCGGGCAGGTGCTCATTGTCGTACTTGAGCGCGATCCAGAGATCCCCGGCATGGACTGTGCAGTTGATGGCGCGGGCCAGCGCCCGGGCGGATTCGGTCTCGTTGGCCTTGATCTTCTTCTCCGAGGTATTGCCCGCCTTGCGGACTCCCCTCGTCGGCTTCGGCTCTCCCGCCTGCCGCACCGGCATCCAGGAGCGCCTTGTCTCGACGATCCTCCCGCCTCCCGAAATGATCTTGTACTCCATAAGCTTCTTCATCCTTCCCTCTCCCCTGGTCCTAATGTTAGCCGGAAAAAAGTCCCGATAAGAACGCGCGCCCGCGCACGTTCTTATATAGGTTGGAAAACTGTCATTGCGAGCCAGGCCGCAGCCTGGCGTGGCAATCCGTTCCCCCGTTCTTCTCTTTCCAAGGTGCTCTCAGATCCGGCGTCGGTCTGCTCTTGGCCCCCTTGCCTAAAGGGGGCTGCCGCCGCAGCGGCTGGGGGATTCTCTCTCCCCCGGCGCCATATCTCAAACTACCCGCGGGGCGGGACGGCCCGCAGGCCGCCCGCTCCCGTCTCCTGTCATTGCGAGGCGCCATCGGCGCCGTGGCAATCCGTTTTCTCTGCCGGGATGATGGAGGGCTGTTTGTCCCACCAGTTAAATCCCTTGTCCGCATTGGAATATGACAGCCGTGTTTTCGGGATAAAACTGTCTTCATCTCCTGGGCGGCTCTGGCAGCGGCATCCAATGGGTGACAAACTTTGTCCTGTCTATTCCCGCAAACCACCACACATACCCCTCTTTTGCTGTGTGCTTATTAAATTCAGCGACTTTCCAACACTTTGCGTCATAAAACCAAACAAGATAATCACCGTCTATCTCTGGTAACCGCTCCGTCACGGGAATCAAGCGGTTACGCAAAGCAAGCGCATTGTGCCATGCTTCAACAAGTTTTCTGTTTTCGTCGATGAGATAGTTTTTATCTGTCTCCTGCGCTGACGCTTCAAGTTCCCAATACTCTCGTTGCTTGCTCAGTTCCTCAATGGCATTAGCTGCCTCTTCCAGCGCGGCATCGTAGCGCGTTTCGCCAACGCCGACGAACTTGTTTTCCTCCCGCCACTCTTTTGCAGCAGTTCTCAGCATTTCTGGTAAATTATCTCTCATTCGTCCTCGTCCTCGTCCTCTTCGTCCCGCTCCCCTTCCACGGTCTCCAGCAGCGCCTGCGTGATCCCCTGCAGCTCGGCCAGAAGCAGCACGTTGTCCACCTTCTTGGGCAGAATGATGGCCTGCAGCAGGAATCCGGCCTTGACGGCGAAATACACCGTGCCGTCCTTCGTGGCCCTCTCGTGGATCGTCAGCGTATCCTGCAGATCCCGCAGCGGCTTCAGCAGCTCCGGATCGTAGAACATCAGCCCCCTGCTGGTCTGCACCGGGCAGAGGATCGCGTCGTAGCGCTTGAGGATGATCGGCTCCGGCGTCAGCAGGAGCTCCGCGCCTTTTGCGGCGTCCGAGTAATCAAAGACCGCCGGCAGCACGGCCTCCTGTTTGATGCTGTACTTTCCGATGTCCTTCTCCGGCACGTCGAACACCCGGGCCAGCACCTCGCCTGTCATGCCCGGCATCCCGTGCAGCGGATACAGCGCGTTCCCCTCGCTGACCCACTGGACGCCCTCCGGGTCCCCGTACATCCAGATCCGCTTCCGCTGTCGGCACAGCGCGGTCAGATTCTTAAAAATCATATTGCTGCATAACCTCCCATCTTGAACAATCGAAGATCCCGGCACACGCACCGGAAGACGTTCTCATTTGTCTTACATCCCCGCTCCTTGTACCAGTGGATAAGAATCTCGGCATTGTAGGCCCCGAAGCCCGCCGACATAATCAGCTTTTTACACCGTTTCTGCGTCATACTCAGCCCTCTTCCGGCTGCTCGCACCGCTCGAACTCGATCACCCACACCCAGGGATTGGCAGCCCAGCCACAGGCCTCACGCTTTTCGGGAGCAACCGTGCTGTCCCATAGTTCAGCGAATTCGCACCGCAGCCATCCGTTGTAATAGATCACATCATGATCGCCGCAGCCCTCGGCTCTGGCTCCTTTATCCGTAATCTCCTGCAGCCGTTCCACGCGCACATCGGTGACGCGCAGGAAGATCCGCGCCGCCTCCTTCGGCATGTGGATGGAGGGATGCCAGGTATAATCACTGCTGGGCGCCCATTCGTCATCCTGGTCGCCCCAAACAACCCTTCCGCAATCGTCCACATCTGCCCAGTACACATAGATGTCTTCATTCCCGTCAAAGCCATCATAGGCGAATTTCTCTCGGACATAGAGGATGTCGCCAGGCTGATAGGGAGCTTTATAGGCGATCCGTTCACCTGGCTTTGGGTACGCCCCTGTCGCATAGTCAAGGGCTTCTCCATACTTCGGGCTGTGCTCCAACCGCGCCGATTCCGGAGGCAGCGGCTTCACCGGCCGCCGGGTGACTGTCTTCTCTCCTCTGAGGATCTTCCGCACCATCTCGGTATTAAATAGGATCGGCTTCATTCCTCAGTCCTCCCCCGTAGGGGCCGCGTATTGCCCGGCCCGCTCTTTGTCCGCGCACTCGCTGCACAGGTCGTCCTCTACCCAGTAGCAGCTGACGGGTACGCATCCGTTGTCGTCTGTACACCCGCAGACGCGGCACCGCCTCTGGGCGTCCAGGGCCTTCTCCAGCGCGGGCATATGCAGGATAACGGCAGCATCCCGGTGGATCTCTGTCGGAGCGCCCACAACGCGGCCCAGCATGTACATGTAAATATCGGATGGCGTCGCTCCTTCCGTCCAGAAGCTCTCCGCCCTCTCCCGCGATTTTTCATACAAGCCCGTGGACTTTGCCCATGCGGAGATCTCCCGGACGATCTCCGTTGCTCTCCGTGGGAATTTTGGGATACCGGTTCTGTCGTCTACGCTGTCGATCAGCTCGACCATCAGATCGGGAAGCTCGTCACGGTTTTTCATTCCTCCGCCTCTCTTTCCCAACAGGCCCGGCAGTCCTGGAGGAAGGGGGCGGTCAGACATACCGCCCCGTCCGCCGGCTTGATCCCGTGATCGTGCGGGCAGGTCTCCAGGATCGCCCGCTCCAGATCCGCTTCCGGGTGATCCTGTACGAATTTCTCCCGGCACTTCATAGCACGGTCCTCCCCTTCTGAATATCGAAATCGACGCCGGGTTGGACCCCGTAGGGGCCGCCGCCCTCGGCGGCCCGCTCGTCGATCCCCTTCTGCTGCAGCGGCCCCCGGAGCACGTCCAGCGCGTTCTGCAGCCGGTCCCGCTCCCGGGCGGCATCCACCAGCTTGTCCCCCAGGTCCTTTCGGGCGTCCTCGCTGGCCTTGTACTTCCGGATCCACTCGTCCCGGTCCTCTGTCAGGGCCTGGATCTTGGCCTCCAGCTCCTGCTGCAGCCGCAGCAGCCGCTCGAAGTCCTTCCCCCAGCCCTTGCGCTGGACCTCATGGAAGCGCTGTCCCGTCTTCATCTCCTGGATCTTCGCGTCCAGTCTCTGGTTCTCCTCGTACAGCTCGTTGACCCGGTGCCAGCCGAAAATATCAATGCGAAAATGGATCATTTCAATCTCCTTTCTTTGTTGGCCCCCTCGCCTAAAGGGGGCTGTCGCCGCAGCGACTGGGGGATAACTCCCCCGCTTCTGTCATTGCGAGGCCCCGCCGGGGCCTCGGCAATCCGTTTCCCCGGTCTCCCAGGTGAAGCAGAGCCGCCGCGTCCCGCAGTCTACGCAGACGCCTGTGCTTCCTCCGGCGTCATGCCGGACTCTGCAGATCTTCCCGGCCTTTTGCCTCGCCTCCGCGCAGCGCAGACACAGCCTCCGCAGCTCCCGGCTCACAGCTCAGTCCTCCGGTACGTCTTCCCGGAAGCGCTTCAGGAGCGCCCGGGCCGCCTCTTTCAGCTTTCCCTGCAGCTCCGGATCCGCCCGGCGGATGATCTCCGTCAGCGTCCCCCACAGCTGCTGCATCTGGTCGAAATAGGCCTTGAACTGCGCGGTCGTCGGGTCCGCCATCTTGAGCTTGGCCCGCAGGGCCTCGGCCTCGTTTCTGGCCCGTGCGGCCTCCTGGGCAGCTTTGGCCGCAGCTTCCTTGTCGGTCTGCCCCGCCTTCTCGGCCTTTGCCCTGGCGAGCTTCGCGGCCTTCTCGGCCTTCTCCGCCTTCTTCTCGGCGGCGTCCAGCTTCTTCTGCAGTTCTGCGAGGCGCTGCGCGCCCTCCGCCTCGGCCTTTGCCCTGGCGAGCTTCGCGGCCTCCTGGATGGCCTCCTCGTCCCGCTCCACGGCCACGTCCACCGGGCGGTTCTCCAGCTCCCGGATCTGTTTTCCTGCTTCAAGCAAATCTGCCTGCAGGTCATTCACCTGAGACGCATACGTTCCAGCCTGCTCTTCCCACTTCTGGGCTTTCTCTTCTGCCCGCTTCAGCGCCTCGTCCCGCTCCCGGATCGCCTGCTGCAGCTCCCGGGTGCTCAGGTGCTCCGCATCCACCTCCTCGGCGAAGGCTTCCCGGTCACTTTCCGGCACGGAAAGCAGGGCCAAAGCCTTCGAAATCGGCAAATCCGACAACGTTGTCGCATTTGTTTCCGGTCCGAACATCCCCAGCTGCGCGGCGCCGTATTCCTCGAACGCCTGCATGTATCGCTGGGCCGTCCGGTCAGAGAAATCCGTCTCCCGCGAGAGCCAGCCCAGCCACTCGCCGTGCGCCAGCAGGTCCTTGGCTTCCTTCAGCCGCCGCCCGATCTCGATCCCGCACAGCAGCGTCACCCGCCGCCCTGCGTCCACATACATGCGGATCTCCGCCCCGATGATCTCCGGCGTCCGCAGCTGTTCTTTTTCTGTCATTGCGAGGGCGCCCGCGCCCGTGGCAATCCGTTTCTCTTCGCTCATGCGGCTTTCTCCTTCCTTTTCTTGCATCCTGCCCGCACCCACGCGAGCCAGGCCTTTTCAAATTCTTGAACCTCCGGCGTCCGTGCGCAGTTTTCAAAACCTCTGTTTTGATTCACTTCGGCGTTTTTTATGTCAAATTCCAATGTGAACCACGGAACATCCGGCTCTTCTGCGCGCCGCACAAGGAAAATGGATGTTCCGCCGTTGGCGTGCCTCTCGCTGTAGGTGGCCACACAGTGCCGCAGGCACTTCCCCTCTGCGATCAGCTCCTCCTCCGAGGACACGGGCCGTATCAAGATTCCATTCAGTTCCCAACTGTACCGGCTCAGAATCTCGAAGCGCTTTCGGAACTTCTCGTTCCGCGCCTTGACCTTTTCCTCCTTCATCCGTGTCACGCACAGGTCGTGGGCTCGCCGCAGGTTCTGCGGCAGCAGCTGCTCCCGGTCCCGAAGGTCGATCCCCTGCTTCGCCGCCATGTTCCAGTAGTCGTAGAGCATGGTCTTGTCGGCCCGGCCCTCCTTGTACCGCTTCCTCTGTCGGATCAGATAGTCCGCCACCTTCTTCGGTGTCAGCCCTCGCTTGCAGGCTTCCTTGATGTCCTCCACCTTCGCGGTTGCCAGTTCCTCGCCGGCTTTGCAGGCCATCCCGCATTTTACCTGCCATTCCAAAGCCCGCAGGCGTTCCGCGCCGTCCTGTGTCTCCCGCTCCCGGAAGTAAGCAAGTTCGCTTTTCTGGATCCGTAGGATCTCGTGCGGCTTGTTCTTTCTCCAGTCCAGCTGGTGCAGCAGATCCGTCCGGGTGTTGAAATCCTCGATTTGTTGGCCGTACCAGGTTTTCAGGTGCTCCCGCTTTTCCGCCGCGATCATCCCGGCCGTCAATTTTGCGGCGCCGCAGGTCATCAGCGTCTCGGCATTCCGGTGCTTCTGATAGATCCGCAGCCACGTCACCGGGAAAACCCACTCGCCCGGCGTCTTCATGTAGATCTCCAGCTTGCTGTTCTCCACATCCGTCCCGCGGGTCACGTTTTCCAGCCCTTCCGGGCAGTAGATCAGGTCGATCTGGCGGATCTCGTCCCGAAAACTTTTCAGCTCGTCCCAGTATTGTTTGATGAAAACGCTTCCAGAGATCATCTTTCCCCAGCGGGAATATCGGCCGGCCTTCCCACCGCCGAAGGCGTAGGCTTCCCAGGGATCCCAGCTCCAATGGACGCCTCCGGTCTTGTCCGTCCCCCGGCGGATCCTCCAAAAATACAGGAAGAAGGTCTCGCCCTGCCGCTCCGCAGTCATCACCCATGCGTAGCTCGCTTCCCGCTCTGCGGAGCTGATATGTGTCACCCGGACCTCCGCCCCGCACTCCGGGCAGTGGATCAGCTCGTACTTCCCCGCGCTGTGGTAGTCGCCTTTCTCGTCGATCCAGGCCACGCCGAACGGATCGCTTTTCCCGTAATGCCGCAGCAGCTGCATGTGGCTGCCGCATGCGGTGCAGGTGGCGTCCGCGCTCTTTTCTTTGATCCCGGTGATCGGATCCCGGATATAACCGGCCCGGTATACCAGCCAGTTTCTCCAGTCGATGTCCTTCTGCTCCCGGATCCAGTCCATCAAGCCATCCGGCGGGTTATTTGCAAGTGTCATCCCGGCCACCTCACAGGAAGTCCGCCAGGTTGACGATTTTCCGCTCTTCCCTGTCATTGCGAGGAGGCGCAGCCGACGTGGCAATCCGCTCTTCTCCTCCCGGCAGCCCGTAGAACTCCCGGAGGATCTTATCCGCCTGCATGGGCGTCACGCAGGCAAAGTTCCCGGTCTTGTGGCTGTCTGCAAAGGCCTTGATCTTCGCCGCGGCCCGCTCAAGGCTCATCTCTTTTACGTCCAGGTCCTTGTCCAGCAGGTCCTCACAGCGGGGATCCATCCGGATCATATCCTTCAGCTGCTCGCCTACCATCCAGGCCGGCGTGCCGGTCCCTTTTCCCTTCTGCTGGGCCTCGATCTTCTCAATGGCGCTCATCCCTGCGCCTCCTTCCCCGCCGCCATCATGTACAGCGCGTCGCGGATCGGGCACAGGGCGCACTCCTCGTCCAGCTCGTCCTGGCTGCATCGGTGCGGCTCGTGGCACTTGTCACAGATCAGCTCCATGGCCGCCTCCACCTTCCGCTCCTGCTCCCGTGTCCAGTCCCAGGGATAGCCGTCGATCACGGCCTGCTCCCGCTCCTGCTCCTTCTCCCGCCGCTGCATTAGGATGGAACCCAGCAGAGCTCCGGCCATTCCCATGCAGATCACGAACGCCGCAGAGCCGATGAATAAAAACAAATACTTCAAAATCGTGCCTCCTTGCACTTTCCGGTCCCTCGTGCTATAATGTGGCACAGAGGGATTTGTTGTTTGTCTCTCGTTGGATGTCATTGCGAGGCCCCGCCGGGGCCGTCGCAATCCGTCCCCGCCGTCACGGTGTCGTCACCACCGTGGCGGCTTTCTTTTTTTTGCCTCTGTCATTGCGAGGCCCCGCAGGGGCCGTGGCAATCCGTTCTTTTGTGCACCACTTGGGCCGCGGGATCCTGATCGGCCCCCGTTCCCAGCTCGACGGTGCCGTGGCCACCGTGCGGCGTTCGCCCGGCATGGGCTTGTCCGGGTCGCAGCAGCAGGCCCTCCACACGTCGTAGCGGTTCACCGGCTCCTCGATCTGCAGCAATGCGCAGCCGTCACACAGCTCCATCCGGCGTCTCCTTTCTTTCTTCGCCCCACAGTCCGCGGGCCTTGAGCCACTTGTAGATCGCGTCCTGGCTGACGCCCTCCCGCTCTGCGATCTCACGCACGGAGCAGCCTTCCCGCAGCATCTGGATTCTCTCCTCCCGCTGCCGTTTTTCCGGCGACGGATTCGGCGGCAGCCCTCGGCGATACCTCCATTTGCACAGGTACCCTGCCTTGATCCCCAGCTCGTCGCAGATCTCCTTGTCCGTCTTCCCTGCCTCATACAGCTGCAGGATCAGCTCCTGCGGTGTGGCGGCGTGGTAGTTGTGCGGCAGGCCCTCGGCCATGCGCCAGCGCCGCACCGTCTCATGGGCACAGTCCAGCACATCTGAAATCTCCCGGTCGTTGAGGCCGAGCTTGTAAAGCTCCGCTGCCCGCTCCTTGTCGAATCGGCGATGGAGCGTCAGCGAACCCGGGAGCACAATCTGCACCTCGTCGGTCTGGATGATCTTGTCGCCCCTGCGATACGCGAGGCACCGCTCCGGCCGCATTGCCTCCCGGACCTTGTCGGTCACACGGTTCACCCGCAGCAGCTTGTAGACCTGCTTCAGCCGGCTGTGCCCGGTCAGCAGCAGATAGCTGCACCCCGGGCGGCCGCTCAGCCGCGTGTTGTCGGTCGCCCGGAACATGCACGTCGTGCATCGGCAGCTCACGTTTCCGCCTCCTCGATCCGGATCTCTAACCCGGCCGGAACGATCAGCGCGTCCATGAAGTACGGCAGGATCACCACGCCGTCCTCAATCTGGGCCTTGATGGTTTTGCGCACCTTGTTCAATTCCTCAGCTGTGAGCATGATATTGCACCGGACCACCAGGATCTCGTCTTTCGTCATTTTTCCACCTCCTCCCTACTGCTCGCAGGCCGCGATCTTGTTTGCCACGTCGATGGCCATGAAACAGCGTTTGCGGCCGGTGTTGTAGCACGGCACGTCCTCCAGGAACTCCCGCGCCGTGTGCGGGCTCATGCCCAGGTACTTTGCGACAGCACCGAAGGGAATGAAATTCCCGCATTGCTGCCGAAGATCTTCTGTGATCTGTTTCTTGGTCGCCATAGCTTCCTCCTCTCTCAGCCGCACGTTTCGTGCGGTTCCGGATTAAAAAAAATAGCCTCGACCGTGGTCTTGTAGTACATGGCAAGGGCCATCTTCTTCTGATCTCTCGGGATCCGCTGGCCGTTTTCGTACATCTGCAGGGCAGAAACAGACACACCGATCGCGTCCGCTACGGTCTGGCGAGGCGTCTCGCCTCTCAGCTTTCTTAGACGGTTCCCGATTTCCGCGTTGCTCATATTATCACCTCCCGCACGTTTCGTGCGGTTTCAATATAGCACGACGTTTTTCGCTTGTCAACACATTTTGTGTTTTTTCTTCTTGCGTTTTCACACCTTTCGTGTTATCAATATCAATGAGGTGAATAAAACTGCCGTTTGGTTCTGTTCTGAAGATGCTTCGCTCCCAGCTTGACATGACCCAGCGCCAGCTTGCCGATGCTCTCGGCCTCTCTGAGAGTACCGTTGGAATGTATGAGCGCGGACACCGGGAGCCCGATTTTGAAACGCTTGAAGCCATTGCCGACTACTTTAACGTCGACATGGATTATCTGACCGGGAGGAGCAGCACTCCCAGGAAGTACACGTTCCATCCTTCCGCGCCTTCCAACATCATCCCGCTCCCCGTGTCGAGCAGGATTCCGCTTCTCGGCACCATCGCCTGCGGCGAGCCGATCCTTGCTGAAGAGAACCTGGACGGCGAGGTAGATCTCCCGGAGCACATCCACGCGGACTTCGCCCTCCGCTGCCAGGGCGACAGCATGATCAACGCCCGGATCTTTGACGGCGATATAGTGTATATCCGCCAGCAGGAGTCCGTGGAGGACGGTCAGATCGCCGCGGTGCTGATCGAGGACGAGGCCACGCTCAAGCGGGTCCACTTCTTCGAGGATCACGTCGTCCTTGCTCCGGAAAACCCCACCTTCCGGCCCCTCGTCTACTGGGGCGAGGAAATGAACAGCGTCCGCATCCTCGGCCTTGCCGTCGGATTCACAAGCCTGGTTCATTGAGGAGGCGCAGATATGTCTGCCAATAATTCGCAGCTTCCTCCCGCTCCCCGGGAGCCCAAGGTCCGCGGTTTCGGCCTTGCTGTCGTCTTCCTGCTCTTCGGCGTCGGGAATCTCCTCTCGGCGCTCTTCCCCCGCACAGAGGCGGAGCTCGGCTTCATGCGGATCTCCCTGATCGGCGGCCTCCTCTTCGTCGGGATCGGCGTTTATCTCCTGCTCCTGCGCCGGCGCGACGTGCAGGCACATGCAAAGTGGGAGGATGATGTGATCAACTGGAAGCATGAGTCCATGCTCCTGGAGCGGCAGGCCCTGGAGACCCGCCTGGAGCTGGAGAAGGCCCAGCTCGCCGAGATCAAGGCTCGCGCCGCCGAGGAATTCGGTGGTGACGTTGTTGAAGAGCTCCCCGTCGTCGGTACCGCTCGCCGGCAGGATGTCATTCAAGGCCTTGGCTATGAGAACGAAGAGTACCACTATTCAAAACGCCAGATACAAGAGTCCTGTCTTGAAGATGAGGAAATCAGAAAGCTCGCCTTTCCCGATTTGTCTGTCGCCCTGGTCCCCAATCCGGAAAACGCCCACGACTCCAACGCTGTCAAGGTCCTTCTCGACGGAGAATTCGTGGGCTATATCCCCGCAGAGGCCTCAGCACGGATCCGCTCCTTGATGGATCAAGGAAAAATCCTCAAGGTTTCTGCCCGTATCGTCGGCGGTCCCTATAAAATCTATGATTCTGAGGAGGAGGACTTTTTCAAAAAGGATCTGTTATACGGAGTCCGTCTGGATCTCCGGATCCGGAAATAAAAAAGCCGCCCCTGGAGCTCCTACCCTCCAGAGACGGCGAACGCAAAACCCACAGCTCGCTAAAACTACGGGATCTCTGCGCCTTTTTATGATAGCACACCGGGCGCAGGCTGTAAAGGAGGAAATCATGCCCGCTCCCAAAAAGAAGAAAACCGAATACAATTACATTCGAAAGTACTTTACCTTCGACGGCGTGAAGTATGAGGTCGTCGGCGCCACCGAGGAGGAGGCGCTGATGAAGAAGCTCCTCAAGCTCCAGGAGCTGGAGGCCGGTCAGATCGCCTCTTCCGACACCGTGCGCAAGTGGGCCGGTACCTGGCTGACCACCTACGTCAAGCCCCGGAAGATCACCCCGAAGACTCTGGCGCAGTATGAGCGCTGTGTCAACCAGGTGATCCTGCCGGAGATCGGCAGCCTCAAGCTCCGCAAGGTGACCTCTGTTCGCCTTCAGCAGCTGCTCAATACCCGGGAAGGAAAATCCCTCTCCGACGTCACCAAGACCCGGAACGTACTCAAGGCCATGTTCCACCAGGCCGCTCAGAGCCGCGTGATTCCCTTCGATCCGGCGGACGGTCTGGTGCTCCCCTCCTCCTCCAAAGGCTCGCGCAGGAGCCTCACGGACGCAGAACGGCGCGCTCTGATCGCCGTGGCCGGCTACCCCAGCTTCGACGGCAAGCCCAACCGCTCCGGCGCCTGGCTGATGACCTTGCTCCTCTGCGGTCTTCGTCCCGGCGAGAGCGCAGCCCTCAAGTGGTCGGACGTGGACCTTGAGAAGAAGCTGATCCGCGTCCGGGAGGCCAAGGAGTCCGGCAGCTCCAGGATCAAGACGCCCAAGACCGCCGCCGGCGTCCGTCCCGTCCCGATCCCGGACGAGCTGCTTCCCTGGCTGCAGGCGATCCAGCGGCCCTCCGGCTTTGTCTTCACGCAGAAGGACGGCAAGACCGCGCTCTCTGAGACCTCCATGCGCCGAAGGTGGGAGACGGTGAAGAAGTACATGGACCTTGAGCTTGGCGCGAAGTCCGAGAAGGTGAAGCTCCCCGGCCAGCGCCGGCGCTCCCTGGTGATCCTGGAGCACGCCCTGGCAGAGGATCTTGACCTCTACGATCTGCGGCACACCTACTGCACGGATCTGCAGAAAAAGGGCGTCCCGCTCAACGTGGCCAAGGTGTTGATGGGTCATGCCGATATCGCCACCACAGCGAACATCTACACCCACGGGGACGACACCACCGTGGAAGCCGCCCGGGAGCTGATCAACCGTCGCCTTTGATCTGTCTCTCTGCGGAAAAATGCACCGGTCGGGAAAAGTTTTCCGACCGGTTTTCCGACTTCGCTTTCCTTTCGTTGCCTCTTATTGCCTCATTTGCCGCCCGCGTCGTACGGAAAATGATGCATGAAAACACCCCGGAAGTGCTTGATTTCAAAGCATTTCCGGGGTGTTCTGCATGGAGCTGGTAATGTGACTCGAACACACGACCTGCTGATTACGAATCAGCTGCTCTACCGACTGAGCTATACCAGCATGGGTTTTTCCAGCTTTGGTAGTGTAGCACATCCGTACCGAATAGTCAACAAAAAGTTCCCGGTATCATTCAATCCATTATTCTCCGACAAAAAGCCGCAGGAAATTACTGTGCGTATAACTGCAAGCACGATCGATTGCGAACTGGAATAATTCACCATTTTTGAGGGCGGCTATGTTCCAAAAAGTTTCACAAAACACCGGGATCAAACAATTTCAGAACCTCGTTGTTTCTGTAAAAGAAGTTACATAATCACAGAGGATAATTTTTCTTCAAAGAGTTATCAACATTTTCAACAGCTTTTTCAACATGGAATTTTAGTCGAAATGACAGGCTTTTTCGAAAAAAAAGGGAAAAACTGTCGAAGCCGCAAATGCGGTCAGGTTACAAAAAATAAACAATTTTTGGTTTCCATAACGCCAAAATCACAGGTACTCGCAGAGTTTCAATGCTCCTGAATCCAGATAAGAAAAGACCTCGTCTCCGGCGAAAATCAGATGATCGGCCAAGTTGATGCCTACGGTCCGAAGAGAGATGTAGATCTGTCTGGTGGTCATATCGTCCTCGTGGGAATTGCGGGCAAGACCGTCCGGATGGTTATGGGCCAGGATCACGCTGACTGCCCGGTTTTTCAGAGCAGTCTCCAGCACTCTCCGCACGTCCACGTTCACCGAATTTACCACGCCGCGGGAGAGCTCCTGGCACTTGATCACGCGTTTCTGACTATCCAGACAGAGCATAATGAACAGCTCATCCCGTTCAAACAGAAAAAACGGCATCAAATAATCCCTTGCAATCTGTGTAGAGAGGATACAGTTCATCTCTGCCGCCTTTTCCACGGCGCTTTTGCGCATGATCTGCGGGACCAGTCGAATGAGCGCCGCCGTGCCCTGTCCAACGCCCTCCACCTCGCAAAGCTCCTGCTCGGAGGCGTCAAACACGTCACGGAGCGAACCGAAGCGATCCAGCAGCGCATGTGCGATGGGATTGGTGTCCTTGCGCGGGATCGAATAGCTCAGCAGCAGCTCCAGGGCTGTGATCGAATGAAAGCCGCCAAGCCCGTTTTCCAGGAAGTTGTCACGGAGTCTTTTCCGATGTCCGTCATGGATTCCCATTGGGGGATCCCCCCTTTCCTCTCTGTCTTAAAGATCCATCGTTGCATAGGCGTTCAGGTCGCTGCCGGCCCGGACCCCCGCCAGATACTCGTAATAGCCCTGCGCGCCGATCATGGCGCCGTTGTCGCCGCACAGCTTGAGGGGAGGAATGTACAGCGCGAAGCCGTTTTCCTCGGCGGCCTTCTGAAAATCCGCCCGGATGCGGGAATTGGCAGCTACACCTCCCGCAACGACCACCTTCCCATAGCCCAGCTCTTTCGCGGCGGCCACGGTGCGGGGCACCAGACTGTCGCTGACTGCTTTGGTGAAGGATGCCGCCAGAGCCGCCCGATCGATTTCTTCTCCCTTCTGCTCGGCATTGTGCACCAGGTTGATCACAGCGGTCTTCAAGCCGGAGAAGCTCATGTCGTAGGGATTGCCCGCCACATGGGCAAGGGGGAAAACGTAACGGCTGTCATCACCGCCCCTGCTCAACTCGTCGATGGGTTTGCCGCCGGGATAGGGCAGGCCCAGTACACGGGCTGTCTTATCAAAACACTCCCCTGCCGCGTCATCCCGGGTCGCCCCAAGGATCTTCATGTCGGTGTAACCCCGTACGTCCACCAGAATGGTGTTGCCGCCGGAGATCGCCAGGCACAGGAAGGGCGGCTCCAGGTCCGGATAGGCCAGATAGTTTGCCGCGATATGTCCCCGGATATGATGCACCGGGATCAGCGGTACGTTCAATGCCAGCGCAGTCGCCTTGGCAAAGTTCACGCCAACCAGAACCGCGCCGATGAGTCCGGGCGCGTAGGAGACGGCCACCGCATCGATGTCCTGCCGGGTGATGCCGGCAGCGTCGATAGCCCGCTGGGCCAGGATGGAGATGGACTCCACATGGCAGCGGGACGCAATCTCGGGGACAACACCGCCATAGACCGCGTGGAGCTGTGCCTGGGAAAAAATCTGGTCTGTCAGGATATGCCGTCCATCCTCCACTACGGCCACTGCAGTCTCGTCGCAGGTGGATTCAAAAGCAAGGATCTTCATTCCTCGCACCTCGTTTCGAAATACTTTGTCATGAGAAGCGCATTTTCTTTTGGCGCCTCGTAATAATCCTTCCGCAGCCCCACGGGCAGAAAGCCGTGCTTGCGGTAAAGCGCGATGGCAGGCTCGTTGTGCTCCCGCACCTCCAGGGTCACAAAGCTGAGACTGCGCTGCTCGCAGCGACGCAGCAGCTCCAGGATCAAAGTGTCCCCGATTCCCTGGCGGCGGCAGACGGGATCGACGGCCACGTTGGAGATATACCCCTCGTCCAGAACCGTCATCATGCCCACGTAGCCAAGGGCCCTGCCATCCTCACCCTCGGCAATGAGAAAGACGTGCTGCTCGTCCGGAAACTGACCACGCAGCAATTCTCTGGTCCAGGGCAGGGAGAAGCATTGCTTTTCCATCTCCTCCAAACGATCCAGATGTCTCTCGGCTGCATCAACGATCCGTACCATCAATGCGCCTCCGCCCAGCTGTGGCCGCTGTGGACCTCTACAGTCAAAGGAACAGCCAGGGATACCGCCTGCTCCATCTCCTCCTTCAGGATACGGCTGACGGCCTCCTGCTCGCTCTCAGGGCATTCCACGATCAGCTCGTCATGCACCTGCAGCAGCAGCTCCGCCTCCAGGCCCTCCTGCTCCAGGCGCCGGGACACGTGAACCATGGCGAGCTTGATGATATCCGCGGCAGTCCCCTGGATGGGCATGTTCAGCGCTACCCGTTCCCCGAAGGAGCGGACGTTGAAGTTGCTGCTCTTGAGTTCGGGCAGCTCTCTTCTTCTCCCATACAACGTGGAGACAAAGCCGTTTTCCTTCGCCTCCTCTACGACGCGCTTCATATAATCCCGCACGCCGTGATACTTCTCCAGATAGGCTTCCATATAGGCCTTTGCCTCGTTGGGGAAAACGCCGATATCCTGGCTGAGAGAAAAGGCGGAGATCCCGTAGACGATGCCGAAATTGACCGCCTTGGCACGGCTGCGAAGCGTGGAGCTGACCTGATCCAACGGGACGTTAAAGACCTTCGACGCAGTGACGGCGTGAAAATCCTCCCCGCTCAAAAAGGCCTCCTGCATGGCCTGGTCGCCGGAGATGTGAGCCAGGAGACGCAGCTCGATCTGGCTGTAGTCCGCATCCACCAGGACCTTCCCCGGGGCCGCCACAAACATATTGCGGATCTGTGCGCCCAGCTTTTTTCGGATGGGGATATTCTGGAGATTCGGCTCCCGGGAAGAAAGACGTCCGGTATCCGTTACGGTCATCTGAAAGCTGGTGTGGATGCGCCCGTCCGGCCCAATGACCTTCAGCAGGCCGTCGGCATAGGTGGATTTGAGCTTGGTCAGCTCCCGGTACTCCAGCACCTCATCCACGATCGCGTGCTTGCCCCGGAGCTTGTCCAGCACGTCCGCGTTGGTGCTCCAGCCGGTCTTGGTCTTCTTACCGGAAGGCAACATCAGATCCTCGAACAGTACCGTACCCAGCTGCTTGGGCGAGTTGATGTTGAATTCTCTCCCCGCCTGCTTCCAGATGCTCTCCTGCAGCGCAGCGATGCCGGCGTTCAGGCTCTCTCCGAAGTCATACAGGGCCTTCCGGTCTACCAGGAAACCGCTGCGCTCCATCTGTGCCAGAACAGCGCAGAGCGGCAGTTCCGCTTCCCGATACAGTTTTTCCATTCCCAATTCCCGAAGCTTGTCCATCAGCGGGGCATACAGTTGGAAGATCGCCTCCGCCCCATGATGCTCTTGCCCCAGATAGCGCATGCTCAGCTTTTCCGGTGCGTAATCTGCCGCAGTAGCGTCCAACAAGTAGCCGGCCAGTGCCGTGTCAAACACGAAGCCCTCGTCAGACAGTCCCTCCGCCAGAAGCAGAGACATCAGATCTTTGCAGTCATGAGAGACCTTTGCGCTCTGCGGAGAAAACAGCGTCTTCAAAAGCGTGGGATAGGCGTCGCCGCAGGCGGTCCATGCAGCGGTATAGACCGTCTCCCCGTCACAGAGCTCCAGGCGCTCCAGCCCGTCCAGAGAAAAGACGGCGATTGCGGGGATCTCCGGCAGGCGCGCAGTCAGCTGCCTCGTCTGCTCCGCGTCCAGCTCCACACGGGGCAGAGCGGCGCTCTCTGCCGCTTCCACCGTCTCCTTTGTGGGCTCCAAGCCCCATCTTTCGATAAACTTCATGAAGCCCAGGCGCTTCAATAAATCGTACAGGGCGGGACCGTAACTGTGGTCCCAGAGATTGTCCGACGGATGAAAGTCAATGGGCACCTCCCGCAGGATCGTGGCAAGCCAAAAAGACAGGCGGGCGCTCTCTTCGCCCTCTCTGAGCTTTTTGCGCACGCCGTCCTTGACGTCAAGCGCGTCCAGATCCCGATAGATATCCTCCAGGCTGCCGTAGCGCCGCAGGAGATCCAACGCGGTCTTCTCCCCTACGCCCGGGACGCCGGGAATGTTGTCTGAGCTGTCGCCCATCAGCGCTTTCAGATCCACCATGCGTTCGGGCGAAAAGCCGTATTCCTCCCGGAACACCTGGGGCGTATACAGGATGGTCTCCGTCGGTCCCATGCGGGTCTTGACGTTGCAGACGGTGGTTTGATCGCTGATGAGCTGAAGACTGTCTTTATCGCCTGTCACGATGACGCAGTCCCAGCCCTCCCGCTCGCAGATGGACGCGGCGGTGCCCAGGATATCGTCCGCCTCATAGCCCTCCAGTTCATAGCGGCGGATGCCCATGTCGTCCAGCAGTTCCTTCAGGATCGGCATCTGTACGGCCAGTTCCTCCGGCATTCCCGCCCGCTTGGCCTTGTAGCCGTCATAGGCTCTGTGCCGGAATGTGGGCGCCTTCAGATCAAAGCTGACGCAGACGGCGTCCGGCTTCTGCTCCTCCAGAAGACGCTGCAAAATCGCCAGGAACCCGTACAGAGCGTTGGTGGGCGTGCCATCCGGCGCGTTCAGGGGCCGGACCCCGAAAAAGGCACGGTTGACGATGCTGTTTCCGTCCAGGATCATCAGTTTCATGCTCGTTCCTCACTTCTCGCCCCGCAGGCGGATGATCTCGTCACGCAGCTGCGCGGCGATCTCGTATTCCAGCATCTGCGCGGCCTTGCGCATTTTGTTTTCCAGATCGGTGATGAGATCCCGACGCTCCCGCTCGGTCATCTTCATGCCGTTTGCCTTGGTCGTCGTCTCCGGGGAGGCGGATATCTCGATCAGATCCCGCACACTCTTGACAATGGTCCTGGGAACGATGCCGTTGGCTTCATTATACGCCATCTGCTTGCGGCGGCGGCGGTTGGTCTCGTCGATACAGGCACGCATGGAGGGCGTGACGATATCGGCGTACATGATCACGTAGCTCTCCGCGTTGCGGGCCGCACGGCCCACAGTCTGGATCAGACTGGTTTCGCTGCGGAGGAAGCCCTCCTTATCCGCGTCCAGGATCGCAACCAGCCCCACCTCCGGGATGTCCAGACCCTCGCGCAGCAGATTGATGCCCACCAGTACGTCAAATTCGCCCAGGCGCAGGTCCCGGATGATCTCCATGCGCTCGATGGTGCCGATATCGTGGTGCATATAGCGGCACTTGATCCCGGCGCTCTGAAGATATCCGGTCAGATCCTCCGCCATTTTTTTGGTAAGGGTGGTGACCAGGGTCCGCTGGCCTTTTTCGATCTTGCCGTTGATCTCGCCGATCAGATCATCGATCTGCCCCTCCACGGGCCGGACAAAGATCTCCGGGTCCAGCAGGCCGGTAGGCCGGATGATCTGCTCTACGATCTGGCCTGCCCGCTCCCGCTCGTAATCACCAGGGGTCGCAGACACATAGACCCGCTGGTGGATCCTCTGGGTGAATTCGTCAAACTTGAGGGGGCGGTTGTCAAAGGCGGAGGGAAGGCGGAAGCCGAAATCCACCAGAGACTCCTTCCGCGCCCGGTCTCCCCGGTACATGGCCCGCACCTGGGGCAGCGTCACGTGGCTCTCGTCCACGAACAGCAGGAAGTCCTTGGGGAAGTAATCCAGCAGCGTCATAGGCGGGCTTCCGGGAGCCCGGTTGGAGATCACGCGGGAATAGTTCTCGATGCCGGAGCAGTAGCCCAGCTCCTGCATCATCTCGATATCGTAATCGGTCCGCTGCCGGATGCGCTGAGCCTCCAGCAGCTTGTTGTTTTCCTCGAACCAGCGCACCCGCTCATCGCACTCGACGCGAATGCGGTCGATGGCGGCGGCCATCTTCTCTTTGGTGGTCACGTAGTGACTGGCGGGATAGATGGCCACGTGGTTCAGCACCCGCGTGGGCACGCCGGTGACCACGTTGATCTCGCTGATCCTGTCAACCTCGTCCCCGAAGAATTCGACCCGGATAGCCTTGTCATTGGAGTAGGCGGGAAAGATCTCCACCGTATCGCCCCGGACGCGGAACATATTTCGCTCAAACGCAATGTCGTTGCGCTCATATCGGATCTCGATGAGCTTTCGCAGCAGCTCGTCGAAATTCCGAGTCTGACCCGGACGCAGAGAGATGACCATGTTGGCGTAGTCGATGGGATCACCCAGGCCGTAGATGCAGGACACCGAAGCCACTACGATCACGTCCCGCCGTTCAAAAAGGCTGGAGGTCGCACTGTGGCGCAGCCGCTCGATCTCATCGTTGATAGAGGCGTCTTTTTCGATATAAGTGTCCGTATGAGGGATATAGGCCTCCGGCTGGTAGTAGTCGTAATAAGACACAAAGTACTCTACCGCGTTTTCCGGGAAGAATTCCTTGAACTCGCTGCAAAGCTGTGCCGCCAGGGTCTTATTGTGAGCCAGGACCAAAGTGGGACGATTCAGCCGGGCGATGACGTTTGCCATGGTAAAGGTCTTGCCCGAGCCGGTCACGCCCAGGAGGACCTGCTCGTCGATCCCGTTTTCAATGGCGGTCGCCAGCGCATCGATGGCCTCCGGCTGATCGCCGGTGGGCCTGTAATCCGAAACCAGTTTGAAGTGATCCATGTGCGTCTCCATCCATGCTTTTTCAAGATATTGTACCACGAATCATTTGAAAACACAATGACCAGCTTGTCTGCTGCTTTGTTTTTAGAAAACATTTCTTTATCTTGTAAGCCGTCGGAAATTGTGCTATACTGACATGATTCCATTTTTCCGGAGGTTCCTATGAACACCATCAATTCTGTAGGAAAAGCCAAACAGATCATCCGCGAGGTCAGCAAGGCCATCGTGGGCAAGGACGAGGTTCTGATCAAGGTGCTGCTGGCGGTCATCGCAGGCGGGCACATCCTCATGGAGGATATCCCCGGCGTAGGCAAAACCACCATGGCGGTCTCCCTCTCCAAGGCTCTGGGCCTGAACTACAACCGCGTGCAGTTCACGCCGGACGTTCTGCCCTCGGATATCACCGGCTTTTCCATTTACGATAAAGAAAGCGGCGAGATGCGCTACCAGAAGGGCGCCGTTCTTTGCAATTTATTCCTGGCCGACGAGCTGAACCGCGCCACCAGCCGTACCCAGTCCGCGCTGCTGCAGGCCATGGAGGAGGGCGAAGTGACCGTAGACAACAACACCTATCCCGTCCCCCAGCCCTTTATTGTTATCGCCACCCAGAACCCCACCGGCGCCAAGGGTACCCAGATGCTGCCCGACTCCCAGATGGACCGCTTCATGCTCCGTCTGTCCATCGGCTATCCCGAGCATGACGACGCGATCGAAATGATCCGCCGCAAGCAGAGCGGCATGAGCCCCGAGGACGTGAATCAGGTCGTGACCCGGGAGGAGATGATGCTGATCCGCAAAGAGGCCGACAGCGTTTTCATCAAGGACAGCGTCATTGATTACATCGTCTCCCTCTGCGAGCTGACCCGCAAGGACACCCGCATCCTGCAAGGGGCAAGTCCCCGCGCTACGCTGGCCCTGACGGCACTGGCCAAGGCCACCGCCTGGATCCAGGGTCGGGACTACGTTTTGCCCCGGGATATCCGCTTTGTCTTCCGCGAGTGCATTGAGCACCGCCTGATCTGGGCGCCGGAGCTGGCCCAGTCCGCCGATCGCTTCAAAGTGCTGGACGAGCTTTATGACTCCATCCCCGCCCCCGCTATTCGCTGAGTCATGCCGACCTTTTCTCTTCTGTTTTATCTGCTGACCCTTGGCCTTGTGTGGCTGTTCCGCATGGCCTATGTGGGTTGGTTCGGAAAATACCTGCTGGAGTGCATGCTGATCGTCCCGCCGGCCTTGCTGCTGCTCTCTCTTCCGTCCATGCTGCGTTTTCATGTCGACGTGGTCGCTCCCCCCTCTCTCACCAAAGGAAGAAACGGCGCATTGACCCTGCGCTTTCAGACGCGCACCTTTCTCCCCATTCGGCACGTGAGCGTATGGGTCGAGGTCGAGAACCGCTTTACCGGAGAGACGGATAAAGAGCGCTACGACTATTACGGCCTGGTCTCCAGCAGCGGAGAAGTGCCGCTTCCCACAGAATACTGCGGCCAGCTCCAATGCCGGATTACGAAGGTCGAGTGCCGGGACGTGCTGGGTCTGGTCGCCCTGCGCCGCAAAGCGCCGGAACCGGTTGTCTGCACCGTTTTGCCGGAGGCCATTGCTCCCAGCGTTGTGCCGGATATGGACCTGGCCCTCAGCTCCGCCGTACAGCTCAAGCCCAAATACGGCGGCGGCTATTCCGAAGACCATGATCTGCGGGAATACCGCCCCGGCGATACGGTCAACAGCATTCATTGGAAGCTAAGCTCCAAGACCGACAAGGTCATCGTGCGCGAACCGTTGATCAACGCCAACCAGGACGTGTTTCTGGTCCTGGGGCGAACCGGCAAGGATGACCGTGGCCTCGAGGTGCTGTACTGGCTCTCTCTGGAGTTGAGCCGTCGTGAGATCCCACATATCTTTGTGGCGGACGCGCTTTACGACGTGGGCAATGAGCTGGAAGCCGAAGAATCCCTATCCACGATCCTGGCAAACCCCATGGACAAGCCCTGTCCCTTCGACCCTTCCGGCGCACGCTGTGTTTTCGTGATCAGTGACGGGGAGGTGCAGGTATCGTGAACCGGCTTCTCAACCGTCTGACCAATCTGGTCCTCCTCTCCCTTTCGACTCTTTCGCTGGTTTATCTGATTTCGGACAGTTTTTCCTGCCGCACCGAGTCCTCCCTGCTGTTCTGGCTCTTGGCAGCCTGCCTGCTCCTCTGGGTCGCGGCCTCCTTCCCCAAGGGTCTGTGGTACGGAATGCCACTGTCCGCGATCCTGCTGTACGGGGCTTATCGCTATTATGATGCGGACCCGATCGTCGAACTGAGCGACCTTCTGGACCGTGTCACAGGCGCTTTTTACACCCATGTCAGCAATCCCGGCGCAGTCTATCCCTACGCGGACGCCGCGGAATCCCACTCGCTGATCCTCCTGTTTCTGGGCTTTCTGCTTGCCGCCTTCTGCATAACGGCGCTGAACTCGAAAGAGGCCCGTCTTTCCCTGTCGCTTTTAGGGTCACTTCCCCTGGTGGCGGCCTGTGTGATCGTCAACGGCAAGATCCCCGCGCTCTGCGCGGCCGGGATGCTGCTGTTCTGGTTCCTGCTTGCTGTCACCGGTAACGGTTTTCATCCGGACGGCAGCGCAGGACGAAGCCTGCTCTGCTGTCTGCTCCCCGTTGCTCTGCTCCTGGGCGGTATCCTGATGCTGAACCGGCCGGAGGACTACGTCTATACCGAGCATGATTTGGAGCTCAGCCGGCGTTTTGATCGTCTGGGCCACTATTTCGACCTGTTCATGGGCGGTCCTTCTTCCTCGGCTTCTTTGTCCGACCCGGATCAGCCCGCTGATACCAGTGGGCCCCGTTCCCATTTCAAAAGCACCTGGGATGGAGAAGACGACAGCATGGAGCTCACCCAGGACTACGATTTTGACCATACGGATCTTCCTGTGCTCCGCGTCAAATCCGAGACGACCGGCCGGCTCTATCTCCGCACCCGTTCCTTCGGCGACTACACGGGCAAGGGCTGGCGTCCTGCCGAGGAATTGAGTTCCGGCTCTTCTCTCCCCTTCTCGGCCTTTGCCGCGTCCACCGCCGCGGAGACGACCCGCAGGCAGCTGGAGGTCCACACCCTCGCCGATTTGGACGAGCTTTGTCTGCCCTACTATTCTGCCATATCCTCCGGCTCTGACGCCTTCGTATCTTCCGACGGCCAGGAAAGCTATCTGATCTCCTATAACGAGTATACAGGCAATATCATGGCTCTGCGTCTGCCCCAGGAATCCCGCGGGGCGGAGGAGGCGTACCGTGTGCATGCACATTCGGTATACACCCGCCTTCCAGATAATACCCGAGAGGCTGCACTGCAGATCTGCCGGAACGCCGGCTTTGATGCCAACGATCCCGAGGTCGTCAAAGCAGTTGCCCGTTACGTGCAGAAATACGCGGTCTACGATCTTCAGACCGAGCCATACCCGTCTGACGATTACGCCATCTACTTTCTGACCGAAGCCCATCGCGGCTATTGCATCCACTACGCCACTGCCGCTGCTGTGCTTTATCGGGCGCTGGGCATCCCGGCCCGGGTAACCGAAGGCTTCATGGTGGAGACACGGGCAGACCGCAGCATCGACGTCCTGGCGGGCAACGCCCACGCCTGGGTGGAGATCTACGTGGACGGGACCGGATGGATCCCGGTCGAGGTGACGGAGCAGGCAGGCTACGCCACCCAGGAGCCGGAGCCGACCCCCGAGCCCACGCCGGAATCAACACCGGAACCCAGCCCTGAGCCCAGCGAAAACCCGGATGGGGAAGACGGCCCGGGCGCTTCCGTCGAAAGCCCCTCGCCGGATCCCACACAGGATCCCGCGTCAAGTCCGGAGCCAAGCCCAACGCAACAGGAGGCTCCGCGGAGTGAGCTTCGGAAATCCGTGACCATCCCCTGGAGCAGCTTGTTGATTTTGCTCCTGCTCTTGCTGCTCCTCCCCTTCTGGTATTGGGCCCTGCGCGCCTATCGCACGACTCAGATCCGCAATCCGGACGGACACCGTGCCGCAGTCGCATGCTGGAAGTACGCAAAACGCGTCTCAGCTTATGGTCCTGAAATCCCGGAGGTCATCGTGCAGACCGCGGAGAAAGCCGCGTTCAGTCCCCATATGATCCACCGGGAAGAAATGGATCGCTGTCGGAGCGCGCTGAGGGAAATGATCGAGGAGCTATATCCCAAGCTGACCAAGCTCCAGAAATTCCGTTTCCGTTTCCTGAGCGGTCTGAAATAACGAAAACGCCGAAGAGCTTCTCTCTTCGGCGTTTTTTCTATTTTGCGCAAAGCCAACGATCCTGCGGTTCTGTCAGAAATGCGTCCAGCTCCCGCGCGAAGCCTTTCTCGATCCGGGAAAGTCTCCCCTCGCCGACCACATAGGGGTCGATCGACCTCTTTTTTGCCGGGATCACACGTCTCAGCTCCACGGGAGCCTCCCACTCGTCGCAGACCATGCGGTGCAGCCTGCGGAACCGCTCCCAGTCCTTTGCGCAGACCGCGTCTCCCTGCAGCAGCGCGATCACCCGGGGTTCCGTGGTCTCAAGATCGGTTTCGCGCAGCACATCCCGAGAAAGAGCCCGACGCAAAACCTCAGCAAGCATCTGCATGGCGTAGCGATCCTCGTCGGAGACGTATACGCGGGAACAGCGCAGCGCGTCAAGTCCGAACGCCAGAGCCGCATCTTTGTCGGTGAAGGAAAGCTCCGGCGCGCCATCCTCGTTCGCGCATACGGTCAGCGCGTCATAGTATCCCTGTAATCTTGCCTTACCGCAAAAGCCGTAATTGTCCATATTGCCCAAGCTGTATTCGAGGCGGTCCGCTGAAAGGCGCGGGGAGTCGTTATCCGCGATGGGATAGCGATGATAGTCCACGATCATCTCCACGTCGATCCCAAGTGGTTCCAGCAGTCGGAGGATATCCTCCGACTCGCAGATCATGCGTTTCGTTCCCGCCTCGGTAGACTCTTGCCGCAGATGATCGCCCCGCAGGAAATCCACGGAATGGGCAAAGCTCGGCGTGGCGATATCATGAAAGAGCGCGGCAAGAGTCTGCTCGGCGCTGCCGCTGAAGTCCCACACGATCCGAGCAGCCGCAAGGCTGTGACGGTATCTCGAATAAGGCCGAAGCGCCCGGAAACGCGGGAAAGAGGTGTACTCGCAGCCGCAGTTCATGCCGACCTGAAGCAGACGCTGCATTTCGGGGACCTTGCAAAAAGCATCCAGCCACACAGGCGCTTCCCTGCGATAGCGGATCAGGCTGTCCGTTTCAAGTCCCGACATCTGCATGGAGCTTTTTCACGTAATCCGCTTCCCGGAATCCGACCAGGACGAAGTCCTCTCCCACCAGGATCGGGCGTTTGACCAGCATGCCGTCTGTCGCGAGCAGCGCAAGCTGCTCCTCCTCGCTCATGGACGGGAGCCTGTCTTTCAGTTCCAGGGCCTTATACTGCAGACCGCTGGTGTTGAAAAAACGCTTGAGCGGCAGTCCGCTTTTCTCCTTCCAATCCCGCAGCTCCTTAACGTTTGGGTTCTTCTCCTTGATGGGACGGAGCTCATGGCTCACCCCATGTTCGTCCAACCAGTGCTTGGCCTTCTGGCAGGTGCTGCATTTTGCATAGCAAACAAACTGCAAATCGATCATCTCCCTGTCTTTTTGAACATTGTATCACGATGCTCTTTGCCTCGCAAGAATGGAAAAAGCGCCCTTTGGGACGCTTTTTCCAAATCAACCCTTTTCTGTTTTCAGAAACATGGCCCGAAGAAGGAGGCCTGCTCCGATGGCTGCGGGCACCAGCATCAGGAACATATCCAGGAGCGAACCGCTGAACTGCAGATGAGACCCCAGGACGATGGACAGCACGATCATGGCGATCAAAACAGGCAGAAGGATCTTCGTGACCTTATGCCTCGTCGCCACAAGAAAAATCAGATCCATCAAGATGAGCGCGATGAGGATACCGCCTGTGGAGACACGGTTCCCGATCCGGTAAAACCCCCAGGATGAGATCCAGGTGTTTTTGAAAAACATAAAGATCCCGAAACCGACCAACACGACCCCCGCCAGAATGAGCTTGTCTCTCTTTCCCATTTCGTTCACTCCTTTATTGAATGATTCTATCGATGCAGGAGCAATCACACTTGTCGCGGATCGCTCTGTTTCATCGCGGTTTCACACGCCTGTACCGGCGATGCCCAGTTCCTCGGCATGGGGACGCATCCCCTCGATGCAGATCGCGGCCACGTCTTTCAGGTCCATGCCCAGCATCTCACAGCCCTTCAGGATCAGATCCCGATCACATTTTGCGGCAAAACGTCTGTCCTTGAATTTTTTGACCAGGCTCTTGACCTCCAGATCCTTGATCCCGTTGGGCCGCATGCGGGCGCAAGCCTGGATGATCCCGGTCAGCTCGTCCACGGTAAACAGGCATTTTTCCAGGTTGGTCATAGGCTCCACGTCGCTGCAGATACCGTAGCCGTGGCTCAGGATCGCCCGTACGTCCTCGGCGGGTACACCGGCCTCCAGCAGCGGCTTTTCCGTATGCTGCAGGTGCTCGTCGGGATATTTCTCGTAATCATAGTCATGGAGCATTCCGACCGCCATCCAGCGCTCTTCGTCCTCGCCGAAATGCCGGGCCAGGGCGCCCATGGAATAGGACACGTTTTTCGCGTGAAGGACCAGATGCTCCTCCGTCACCATCGTCGCATTGAGCCTTTTGGCCTCTTCCAGAGAAAGTTTTTCCATGGTAGATACCACCTCTCCACAGAATAATAATTTAATACATCAGAAGGCCCTGACAAGACTCATCGCATATCTTCGGAAGTGAGGAAACTCAGCCGAAAACAGATCGCCCGCAGGGGTTCAAAGGGTCAGCGTCAGATTGTTCAGCCCGATGGAGTTGACGTAGTTGGCGCTCTTGACCATCTTCATAACCATGCGGATCCCAATGTGCGCGCTGGGATCATCGCCGCGGTGCAGTTCCAGATACTTTGTCGGATCAAAGAGGACACAATTGTCCCGGAGGCGGATCATACGCCCTTCCTCACGGTATTGGACGCGGATCTCGACAGTATGTTCCCGCTTATTTTTACTAAACCCATGTTCTACGATATTGTTGACCATTTCCTCTATGCAGAGAGAAATGAGGGTACTGTTGCGTTCAGTGTCGCCGTGGGACTTGCAAAAAGCCAGCGCCTGACAGGAGGCGTCGGCAGCTTCCTCCATTGTGCGTACCGTCATTTCGAAGCAATCCTTTTCCGCGGCTCCGAAGCTCTCGGAAAGAAGAGAAAACGCATCGGCGGAAAAGGTGATCTTTCCCGCTCTGCGCCAAACAATGAGACAGATGATCGCGAAGGTCAGACTCTCGCCGCAAACGTAGCCGAGCCATACGCCCGTAGTGCCAAGAAAGCGGCTCAGTGCGAAGGCAAACAGCGCGGTAAAGGCAAAGTTCTGCATCACGGAGATCGTTTCGGTAAAGCGTGTTTTATTCACGCCCTGATAGTAGTTTTTAAAGCAGGTATTCAGTCCGCAGGGCAGCAGCGACAGGGAGAACAGGCGCACGCCCTCTACAGCCATGCCTCTGGCCGCAGGGTCATCCGTAAGAAAGAGACTGACCAGCAGCGGCGCGGCGGCAATGACGACCGCCGTGACGACCACGTTCATGCCGACCGTGCAGGAGGTCATGATCCGGACCAGAGAACGCAGTGAGGTCCTATCCTCATCGCAATAAAAGATCGAAGAGAGAAGGAGAGAAACGGAGGCCGCGCCCGAGCCGAAGCAGTAGCAGATGTTCCCGATCGTGGAGATCACGGAGTATGCGGCCACGGCAAGGTTCTGCCCCACCTGAAGCAGGATCTTGTTCAAGACGAACACCAGCAGGACCAGGCTGATCTGATTGATCACGGTGGGAACGCCGTATCCCAGCAGTTCTGTACAGAGGTTCCGTTTCACGCTGTGCAGACGCAGCTTGAAGAGGCAATCCTTCTTGAAGAAATAGACGGCCCCAACGGCAAAGGCGAGGTAATAGCTCAGGCTGGAAGCCAGACCCATGCCAAAGGTGCCGCCGTGGACTACGAAAACGTTGATAATATCAAAAGCCACGTCGGAGATCGTCATAAGGCCCACTGCTGCGATCAGTCGGCTATAGTTGCCGGAAATCTGCATGTAGGGTACCATGACCTGTGCAAAGATAAAGGCCGGTGCGCCGATGATGAAACCGCGCAGATAGTCCCGGGTCAGAAGAAACACGTTGTTGTCCGGTGTCGGCTTCCCCGCGCCAAGGAGCGTGCAGATGGGGCCGGCAAAAAAAAGGACCAGGATCAAACCGGCAAAAGAGATCACCGCAGCCAGCACCACCGAGACGGAGAAGCAGGCGTCGGTCCCCTCCCGGTCTCCGCTGCCCACCGTTTTCCCGCACATGACCTGGATCCCTGCAGATAGCATGGAACCAAAGGCAGCAAACACCAGCAGCACCGGGCTTGCCAGACCGTATGCGCTCATCGAATCCACACCGAGGAAACGACCGATCATCATGCTGTCGATCAGCATACAGATCATAACGGTCATCGCAGAAAGGATCTGCGTAACAAGCATTTGTCGAAAAATCCTTTTGATCATTTTATCTATCTCCGTTAAGGACTTCGCAATGCGGCATAGAATCGCCGTTCAGACGTCGGATGTACTTTCGACCATCTGCAGCTCACGCTTTCTGATTGAGATCATGCTTGATCTGGGTAGTGCTGATTTCCGGCGTGCGGGGCAGATAAACCACCTCACAATAAGGCTTGAGAAAATCGAATTTCCCCTCCCAATCGTCGCCGATCACGAAGGTATCCACATGGTATTCCTTCACGTCAGAGAGCTTTTGCTCCCAGCTCTCCTCGGGGATCACCAGATCCACATAACGGATCGATTCCAAAAGCTGCTTCCGGATCTCATAAGAAAAATAGCACTTTTTATGCTTTTGTACCCAGTTGAATTCGTCCGTTGACAGCGCAACGATCAAATAGTCTCCCCGTTCTTTCGCGCGGCGAAGAAGATTGATGTGGCCATAATGGAGAAGATCGAAGGTGCCGTATGTGATCACTCGTTTCATATGCGATCCTTAAAACGATCAAGCGTCATGTACTTATTTCAAAATCAGCTCCGCGCATCGCGCAGCCGCCTTTCTGTCTTCACAAATGCCGGTCTCTTTTTCAAAAGCCGCCCACCCGGTACTCTCGCCCAGCGGATGCAGATCCGTCATCAACGTTTCCAGTTCAGCGCTTTACCGGGCAAAACTTTTCATGACCGCAGATAGTCGGAGAAGATCAGAAGACAGCGTCTCAAGGTGTTCCACGCCGGAACCCTTTCTTCTTACCCATGATTCTTTTGAACTTGGAAACCACAGAATATCCTCTGCTCTTCGTCAAAGACATGGGCCGTCAAGTCATCCCGTGCCAGGCCTTATGGAATTCATAAAGAAGCCCGTCGGTCACTTCTGCTCCGCAAAAAAGTCCCGCTTGTTGAAGGCCGCCGTCATGAAACGCCAGGCCGCCTTCCCGCCGGTGAGCCACTCGATATGCGCGTTGTTTTTCGTGTTGGTCAGCATATTCCTGACCAGATGCGCCGCAACCACATCGGGATAGTCGCCCAGAATATTGTAGACTTTCTTGGTCTTTTCCGGCAGCGCGATGCTCTCCTTGCCGCCCAGGGCCTTCACGGTAAAATCAGTGATCATGATGCCAGGAGAGAGTCTACCCGCCTTGACCTTGCTGCCGCGTTCTTCCAGTTCTTTGGCAAAAGCACGGGTGAAATGGGTAACGGCCCGCTTGCTGGTGCCGTAAAGATTCAGGCCCAGCATCATAGCGTCGTTGCTGCCGTAGCCTTCGATGTTATAGATAAAGCCGCCCTCCGGCTGCTTTTCCATCTGGAGAGCGGCGATCCGGGTGCCCAGGATCGCACCGCGCAGGTCGATATTCAAAACCGCGTCGATCTCCTCTTCGCTCAGCTCCCAAATCGCTTTCATGGGTTGATTAACACCGGCGTTGTTGATCCAGATGTCGATGACACCGAACCTCTCTGCGGCAAAGTCTGCCAGGGCCCGCAGGTCCTCGCCGCAGGCTACACTGCCGGCAAATCCCTCGACCGCTCCACCGCCTGGGAGCATGCGCAGCTCTTCCGCTGCTTTCTCCAGGCGCTGGGGGTTCACCCCGTTGATCACCAGATTCCAGTCGTTTTGACGAAAGAGCTTGGCCATCTCGAAGCCGAGACCGCGGGTACTGCCGGTAATCACGACCGTTTTCATGCTTTTTTCCTCCAAAATATTCCAAACTGGATCCTCGACAGATTATAGCACAAAGCTTATTCCAACGCAAGAACAGGAAAGCGCCCCGCAGTATCTGCGGGGCGCTGAAAACACCATATTCAGCTCTGTTCCGGGCGCATCGTGGGGAAGAGCAGCACGTCACGGATGGAATCGCTGTTGGTCAGCAGCATCACGAGCCGGTCTACGCCAAAGCCAAGACCTCCCGTGGGAGGCATGCCGTACTCCAGGGCGTTGATGAAATCATAGTCCACCTGGGCTCTGGTCTCTGGGTTGAGCTCCCGCCGCTCCTGTACCTGCTTTTCGAAGCGGGCGCGCTGGTCGATGGGATCGTTCAGTTCAGAGAAGGCGTTGCCAAACTCGGTAGCGTTGATGAAATACTCAAAGCGCTCGGTAAATGCGGGATCGTCCGGCTTGCGCTTGGCCAGGGGACTGATCTCCACCGGGTAGTCATAAATGAAGGTGGGCTGGATCAGCTTCTCTTCCACGAAAGCGTCAAAGAATTCCGCCAGGATCGCGCCTTTGGTCGGGATCTCCGGCAGGTCCACGTTATGGGCCTTGGCACAGGCGACGGCATCCTCGTCGGTCTTCCAGTCATGAAAATCAACACCGGAATACTTCTTCACCGCCTCGATCATGGTAAGCCGTTCCCAGTGGCCCAGATCGATCTCATAGCCCTGGTAAGGCACCACCAGAGAACCGCAGACCTTCTGGGCGACGGTCTTCATCATATCCTCCACCAGATCCATCATTCCGTGGAAATCCGTATAGGACTGGTAGACCTCGATGGTGGTGAATTCCGGGTTATGCTTGGTGTCCATACCCTCGTTGCGGAAGATGCGGCCTACCTCATAGACACGCTCCATGCCGCCTACGATCAGGCGCTTGAGATAAAGCTCGGTCTCGATGCGCAGGACCATGTCCATATCCAGGGTATTGTGATGGGTATAGAAGGGCCGGGCGGCGGCGCCGATCTCAAAGGGGGTAAGAACAGGGGTGTCCACTTCCAGAAAACCGCGTGCGTCCAGGAAGGCGCGCAGCTCCCGCAGGATGCGGCTGCGCTTGACAAAGGTCTCCTTGACCTCGGGATTGACGATCAGATCCACGTAACGCTGACGGTAGCGGAGTTCCCTGTCAGTCATGCCATGGAACTTCTCCGGCAAAGGACGCAGGGACTTGGACAGCAGCACCACGCTCTCCACGTGGACGGAGATCTCCTCCGTCTTGGTCTTGAAGACGTAGCCGGACACGCCGATGATATCGCCGATGTCGTACTTTCGGAAGTCCTTGAACTCCTGCTCGCTGACCGCATCGGAGCGGATGTAGAGCTGGATCTGGCCCTGGTCATCCTGGATATGGCAGAAAATCGCCTTGCCCATGCCGCGCTTGGACATCATGCGGCCAACGACTGAGACGGTATTGCCTTCAAAAGCGGCGTAATCGTCCTTGATCTCACGGGAATAGGCGCTGCGCTCAAACCGGGTCTGTCGGAAGGGGTCTCTCCCCTCCTCCCGAAGCGCGGCCAGCTTGTCCCGGCGGACCTGCAGGATCTCGGAAAGCTCCTGCTCGGCCTCAGGCTGACGGTTGTTGTTTTCGCCCATGTTTCTCCTCCGTCGTCAGTTGTTCTCCACAGAGAGGATCGTAAATACCAGATCGCCCACCGGGGCATGGATGGTCACGGTCTCGCCGGCGCGGTGTCCAATCAGGCCCTGGCCCACGGGAGAGTCGTCAGAAATGCGGCCCTCTCTGGGATTGGCCTCCTGAGAGCCGACGATCTCGTAGGTCTCCTCATAATCATCCGCCACGTCCCGTACACGCACGATGCTGGAGAGCGTCACGGTGTCTTTGGGCGCATCATGGTCGATGTTGTCCACGATCTCGGCGTTCTCGATCAGGACCTTCAGCTCGGCGATCTTGGAATAAAGCTTGCCCTGCTCACTCTTGGCCTCGTCGTATTCGCTGTTCTCAGACAGATCGCCGAAGCTGCGGGCTTCTTTGATCAGCTCCGCCACTTCTTTCTCCCGAACCGTTTCCAGGTAATACAGTTCTTCCTTCAGCGCGTCCAGACGATCCTGGCTCATCTTAAATTTATTCACATTGGCCATAAAAGCAGGTCTCCTTTTCCAAATAATTGCCTGTCATCCCGTTACGATCACGGGATGACAGTAGTAGATTATACCCATTGAAGCAAGGGATGTCAACTCAAAAGTCTCAGCGCAGCCATCAGCTGCTCGTCGTTTGAGGTGCTTGCCGTGCCGTCTTCGCCGCCGGTCGTGCCCTCCGTGGTACCGGTCGCGGATTCATCGCTGTTGAAAACGATCATATCCGGGACCACGCCGCCGGCCGCGGAAATGTCCACGCCGCTGGGCGTCAGATAGCTCTTGGTGGACAGGCGGATGGCGCTGCCGTCCGAGAGCGGAATGGTATCCTGGGTACGGGTGTTGCCTCTGGTGGGCTCACCCATGAGCGTGGCCCAGCGCCACTCCTTCAGCACCGCTGCACAGAGCTCCGCCTCCCGGTAGGTGCCGGAATTGACGAGCACGCAGGTTGGCATCTGGAGGTTCATGCTGTCCGATTCCGTGACGGTCACGTTGCCGTCCTTGTCGATCTCGGAGAACAGACGGCCCGCGGGCAGCAGATAGTCCAGCAGGATCTTTACCTCGCTCGGCAGGCCGCCGGGGTTGTTGCGCACGTCGATGACCAGAGAATCAGCCCCTTGGGACAGGAGGTACTCGATGGCGTCAACTGCGGCCTGGCCGCTGCCTGCCTCAAAATTATGGATCTGGACATAGGCGGCGCCCGTCTTTTCCATACGGTAATTGACGGCCTCCGCATTCACGTTGGAGCAGTCCACCTCAATGCTCCCCTGTCCGTTGCTGATCTCCAGGACGAACTTGGTATTCAGCTTGCCGCGGATCAGCGTACGGACCTCATCGGTGGAAAAGCCCGTCAGCTTCTGCCCATCCACCGCA
>JAEEGL011427092.1_pt1 | contig 34774 bp, 28 predicted proteins | sample 9134231 | NCBI WGS metagenome assembly JAEEGL01 (sample SAMN16246548, study PRJNA631951) | gut metagenome | biome: gut microbiome; feature: rumen; material: fiber-attached | host: Bos | place: Iran: Karaj | collected 2018-10
CAATGAAGGTGCAAAATGGTGGTATCTCAGCTCGGAAGCGCTTAATGAGGAGTTTGAGAGAGCGCGTAAAAGCATAGTCTACGAAGTATCCAAACCGGTATTTGAGTTTTTCACTTATACTTTGGAAAAGTTTGCCCTCAACAAGGGGATGGGGGGATTGCAGGCGTTGGCGCTTTTCAAGGAGTATGATGCCGATGAGTTCTTGTTCAATAACTATGATTTGTTGCACACTCAAGGTACGGGGTATGTCATTGATGAGATAGACCGTTTTATTCAAAAGAGAATAAGACAATGAAACTATATCATGGTTCTATAGTAGAGGTGCACAAACCTTCGCTCCGTTATGGTCGGGAAAGAACTGATTTTGGAAGAGGGTTTTATACTACCACCCTTGTTGAGCAGGCCGAACATTGGGCGAATATTAAGAAAGAAAGAGCCAAAGCCGCCAAAGCCATTGTGTCAGTGTATGAGATAGATGATACTATTTTGAACGATTCGACTTTGAAAATCAGAGAGTTTCATGGTGTGGATGAGGCTTGGCTTAACTTTGTGGTCGGTTGCAGAAAAGAGGGAGTAACAAAACATGATTTTGATATGGTCTTCGGACCTGTCGCCAACGACAACGTATTTACAACGGTGAATCTTTATGAAAGCGGCATCTTGGATGCTGCTGCGGCCATTCTCCAGCTGCGTGCCTATAAGACATACGACCAGCTTTCTTTCCATACAGAGCGTGTTATCAAGGCGCTGAAATTTGTGGAAAGTTATGAGGTTAAAGTCTGAAGATGTCAAGAAAGCGGTGCGCCGCTTGGCGAGCGAGGAAAAGAAGATGCTGAAGGATAAGAAAAACAAGAAAAAGTAACCCTCCTTGCAACGAAATCTTCAACTCCCAGAAGCCGGATACGTTTTTTGAGAAGGTCTAAAACTATTGATACTTGGTCAGCACCACTAAACAATTCTATATCTTTCTTCATTATTTACAGTTGGCAAATTGCATGAACGAAGTTGAACAAAAAGTATTGGCCAAAGAGTTGTTTTCAATAGAATAATGATAGAAATTAATACCTCGTGCATCAACTATTTTTTGAATTTTTGCAATTATTGAAGATTTTTTAGTTAAAGATTGTATTGTGATTTGATAAAGAATAAGTTATTATGTCATTTGTCAATCCTGATTACCACAACAAAGTCCGTCAAGTTCATGGAATAACACCTGCCCAGCGGGATACCATACGTGCATTCTTGCAGGGTGCTGTGTATTGCTGGTGTATGAATCGACCAGAAGAATCTTTCGCAGCTCGCAACCTTGTCGGTGGTGATAACGGTGATTGGCAGGGAACACCATTAATGGCTCTCTATGAATACTATCTTGACGGAAACGATGATAATTATGATTATGCCGTGACGGAAGCTGGCAAAGCGGTAGGACGATTGCTGTTTGAATTGCTTGCAGATGACCGAAGAGTATTTGATACTTGGGAAGGTTATACACGTACATATCGCTGGACGGGTAATTAAACGAGTTGAATGATGGACAAACTTTTACAAGCTTTTCTGACTACGGCGGCCCCTTCGGGTTACGAAGATGCATTGCAAGCTAAATTCACTGAAGCCATAACTGAATTTGTTGACTGTGTTGAAACAGATGTTTTAGGTAATGTCATTGCGACAAAAAAAGGTAAAGATAGTACTCCCAAGATTATGCTCTCCGCCCATTGTGACGAAATAGGCTTTTTGGTAAGCAATATTGATGACAACGGTTTTCTCTACGTTCAAGAGATTGGCGGTATCGATACCGACCTGCTCCCTGGCAGAAAGGTGGATATTCACACTGAAAAAGGAACCATTCCAGGCATCATCGGCAAAAAAGCCATTCATCTGACACGCGGTGAGGAGAAAAAGAAGTTTGAGGTGTCTGACATTTGGATCGATATAGCCGCCAACTCAAAAGAGGAGGCAGAGAAGGCCGTTCAAATTGGCGATTTCATCACCTATGCCAAAGATGCGGTCTTTTATGATAACGGTTTGGTGGCAAGTCCTTCAACGGATAATCGTATCGGTGTGTGGGTTTTAGTTGAGACGGCAAAACTGTTGGCCGATAAAGCTTTAAACTGTAGCGTTTATTTCGTGTCTTCTTGTCAGGAAGAACTGGGTGCTCGGGGTGCCAAAACGGCTGCCGATGCCATACGTCCTAATTTTGGCATAGCAATTGATGTTACCCACGCCACAGACTATCCTACAGCAGATACGAAATTGACAGGAAATATTAAATTAGGAAAAGGACCAGTGATTACAATGGGACCAAATATCAACACCACAGTGTGTCGTCAGCTGAAAGCTGCCGCACAAGGACTTTCGGTTCAGTATGAGGCTATTGCACGTCCTACTGGCACCGATGCCAATGTCATCCAGTTAAGTTCCTGTGGCGTAAAAACAGGTCTCGTTTCCATCCCGTGCCGCTATATGCACACCCCCTATGAGATGGTTTCCATTCAGGATGCCCAGCAGGCAGCACATCTCTTAGGACAATTCATTTCGCACAATTTTACATTGTGATGTAATTTATATATGTTTAACTTAATTTTTTTCACCATGGAGGAAAAAATTGTTTTGACTTGGACGGAGAAAGAGTCCAGCGAATCAGCCCGACTGGGAGCAATGTATTGCTTCAAGAGCTGCGACGTTAACAGAAACTAATTCTGTTATCTTTTAGCCAGTGCCAGAAAGTGCACATTCCGGCACTGGCTTAAAACACAGGCAATGAAACAACAGTCACGAGAGATAAGTTTAGGAGACATCCTTCATTTCCCTTTTGACATACAATATGTCCCCTATGCAGGGGCGATATTAGCTGTTGCGGTTGAAACCGCCAACTGGCTTGTTTTAAAGGGTGAGCATACCAAAGCGTATTTGGAAGCTCTTAGGGAAGGCAAGACTGTGGGGGAAGTGCTGAACCAAATAAAAAGTGGCGATGAAAGAAATGTCTTTCTGAAACTTCTCTCTGCTATCATGGCTCGTCAATTCGCGGGCTTGGACGAAGCTCCGAATCCCGTTTTTGTGCAGGGCTACAAGATGCTCAATATCTATCTCACCAACGCCTGCAATCTTTCTTGCACACATTGCTTTATGAAGGCAGGCAAGAGATTGGACCATGAGTTGCAAACGGAGGATTGGATACGCGTGCTGAACGAGTTTGCCGATGTTGGCGGTACATCTATCACCATAACAGGCGGTGAGCCTTTGATGTATCCTGGATTCAAGACGGTTCTTGAAGCGGCAAAACAGAGAAATCTTCAAACCACTATTTTGACCAACGGCATTCTTTGGACCGATAAACTTATCGACCAACTTTCTCCTTTGATGGCTGAAGTTCAAATCAGCATTGACGGTGTGGATGATGCCTCAAATGCCAAAGTGCGTACAGCCGGTGTGTTCAACAAGTTGGTTGACCATGTAATACGATTCTCCCAAAACGGTCTCCGTGTTTCGGTGGCTACCACCTTTACCGACGACAATATTGATTCAGCTGACCGTTATGTTGAATTGGTGAACAGGATAAACGAAGCAACCAACAAACAGGTTTTCTTCAAATTAACCAAGAAATTACTCCCTGGCCGCACAACAAACTATACTGCCGAAGAGAATAAAATCTATGATACTCGCATCCGCAAGATAGAAGACCTTCTTGATGCCAATGCCAAATATGAGGCTTTCATGGATGGTCATACACCCAATCTTGTTGCCATCAATTGTGGATTCGGAGGACTTTCGATAGCATCTGACGGAAATGTATATTACTGCAACAGGGTGTTGGAGATTCCTTCACAAGGCAATGTGAAGGAACGTCCACTGGCTTATTTCCTGAAAAAGGGGAAAGAAGCCCATCTGGAAACTGGTGTTGATTATTCTGAGCCTTGCAAAGGCTGTGTATTAAGATATATCTGCGGCGGTGGTTGCCGAATTGATGAATTTGATTTTAAGGGTCAAAATTGGGAACAGGGTCAAACCTTGCAGCAAACAAAATGCAATGGCTTCAATGATTACCTGCTTAAAATGATGGTTGAAAGTTACGCTTACCACTATTCATTTTAAATCGGCTATGTCTTACAGAATTGCTTGCATTTATGTTGAGGAACGGGTCTCTCTTAAGGAGGTGCGCTTGGAGGTGTGCAACGAAGGCTCATTCTCCCAGATTGCTCCTTTTGTGCGCAAGGCAACTGTAACAGATCTTGCCAACGACGACAATCCGCTTACCCGCGAATTTGCTGCGCTACTCACTAATTTGGGCTTTGAGCGCCAACCATTCAAGTTGAGTGGAAAAGAAATTGAGGATCCCGATATTATAAGGTTGTTAAAGCATAACCCATACAGTTTTATTCAAAATGGCAATAACCGCTCTTTGAAAAAAGGTTCTTCGTCACTGTTCGCGAGTTCGTGCCAACTGCCGACGGCGAAACTGTTGGGTGGCTCGTTGTATATTACCAACCCCGCCAATTGGAAAGCTGGAATTGGTGTACGGCTTCGTTATCAGGATGCCGTGGCGGAAATCCTGCCTGAATATAATGCCTATCCTGTTAGAACCATCAGTTACGATTATGTGAAAAGGGATGCCCAAGCCGAGTCACAAATCCTCTCAACGTTGGCTCCTTACAAGGTGTCTGAAGAGGGTACCATTACATTATCGTCTTTTGATGTGAGCTTCTTGAAGTCATTGGAGGAAAAGCATTGGGAGGTCTTTTATGCAAAAGGCAAATCAAAGGCATCGAAGGTTCATTTCAAAAGAACACCCTCGGGCATTGACTGGTTCTCCACCTCTGACGATGCTGACAATGATATCACCTCCCAACTTCTAGAGGCTTATCTTCATGGCCGCAATTATCAGCAGGGCCACGGCACAACCGTCTTCTTCTCGGGCGAGAATCTTGTGAAACAAAGCGATGAGGCCTTTGCCAAAGATTACATTCATGACAAGAACCTCATTGAAAAATATAATGAAGTTGAATTAACGGAAAGCGAGAAAGAAGGCATTCGCCGAGTCATTGAGTATGATTTCAAGGCCGTGCTGCGCGACTATCAATGGGAAGGTGTGTTTTGGCTCTCCAAAATGCGAAAAAAGAAATGCGGCTGTATTTTGGCTGACGAAATGGGTCTTGGCAAGACGCTTCAGGTGTTGGCTCATTTATTGTCATCATCAAATACTCAAAGCTTGATAGTGGTTCCCACCTCTCTTGTCAGCAACTGGGATGCTGAAATCAAGCGATTCATACCCTCATGGGACGGCAAGATGGAACTGAATTGCCGGATGCTGGATGGCTCCAAATCCATATATGTGGTTTCCTACGAACTCCTGCGGCGCAACATCAGTCACTACAAGGCCTTGCATTTTGACACGATGGTGCTGGATGAGGCTCAGGTGCTGAAGAACGACAACACGCAGAAACACAAAGTGATTTCTCAATTAGACTTTGGACATGCCATTGTGATGACAGGCACGCCCATTGAAAACGCCGTTGATGATGTATGGTCCTATTTCTACATCATCATGCCGGGAATGAAAGCGGTTCACGACCGGTTGAAGAGGATGTCGGAAGGAGAGACTAATTCTGATTCTTTCTTGAAAATCTCTTCCAAACTGTTGAATCCGTTCATCCTTCGTAGAACAAAGAAAGAATACCTTAAGGATTTGCCAGAGTGCATCGAACGAAATATTTACATCACACTTGACAAGGAGGAGGCCGAAGCTTATAGCCATGTTCGCAAAATGTTTGGCAAAGCCATGACCGATGGTACAAGCGGTCGTGTCACCAGCATCGCACTCGAAGCGTTGCTCCGTTTGCGCCAGACTTGCGTTTCGTTGAATTTGTTGCCCTCATCTCTCTACAAAGGCGATAAACGGATGTCAACCAAGATGAACTTGGCGTTAGGTCAGATCCGTAATCTGGGTAAGGACGACAAGCTTATTGTCTTTTCCCAATTTGTGGAGGCCTTGGAAGAGCTAGAAGGTTATCTTTCAGAAAATGCAGTTCCATATGTATCGCTTTATGGGAAAACCACCGATAGGGTGACACCTGTGGCCATTTTCCAATCCAATCCTGAGGTTCAAGTGTTCTTGTCTAGTATCAAAGCGGGCGGCGTAGGGCTGAACTTGACCGCTGCCGACTATGTGCTGCTTTTGGATGATTGGTGGAATCCCGCTGTGGAATCCCAAGCGTTTTCCCGCGCCCATCGTATCGGCCAGAAACGCACCGTTGAGCTGATGCGCCTCATTTGCAAAGACACCGTTGAGGAGAAAATCCTTGCCTTGCAGCAAAGCAAACAGCAAACGGCTGACGTGTTTAACCTTTCCGGAACTAAATTAACCACTGAAGAATTAAAAACTCTTTTGAGTTGAAATCCCAGTATGACAACAGATCATAAACCTTTAGATACAATAGAATTCAGCAATAAAGTGAAATCAGCCTTGTTTCATAATGCTGATATTAAATCATTTCAAAGCTTTGGCGCAATTGAGGATATTACTTTGTTGCAAGAGGCTTGGGTGACTGCCACATTGGTAAGTGTTTTTTTTGACAAGGAAAATGTGCAATCTCCAAAAGAGCATTCCACATTGGTCCAGTCAATATATGCATTCCTTAACGAGAATCCACGGTGCATGGATATCCAGTCTTTCGACAATTTTATGGTTGCAGTGTTTGAAACTCCTTTTAAGCCAGACATTGATAACGCTCTCGACAGTGTAGGTAAAATAAATGCTCTTTTTAATATGGTGAACAAACAGCATAAAGCAGCGGGTGTTGGCGAAATCAAAAAAGGCATTGGGATGATTTATGGTCAGGTATTGATGAGTGTTTTGTCAATAGAATCGGATCCAGTTTGCAATTGGAGTGGTGAAACCTTCCAAACCGTTCTCTCATATTCAAAGGAGGCGGCAACCGAGGGCTCTCTCGTATATGTCTCTTATAGCATATACAACAACCTAAAAGAAGATTATCAGAAACTGTTCAGTAAAGATCTTTTTGACAATAAATATCTGGCTCGGCCAGTGAATATAGCAATGGATAAGTGGAACAATTCAAATGAATAGCATTATGACGGACATCTCAATAAAGAAAATTACTTTTGACTTTGATAACGACAACCGCCCGATGCGTGAGGACGTGGTGGAAGGCACCTTGTTTGAACCCCAATACAAACAAGCCTTGCATCAAATAGACAACTACTTGTATGAGTTACGCCTTGAGAAGACAGAGTTGAAGGAACGCGACAATAGTGAAAAAAAGTCGGATACCGAGTATATTTCTGATGATATTGACTATAATAACAATGTTTTCTCATTCATTGGCGACAGGGGTACAGGTAAAACGTCTTGCATGATTTCCGTTGCAGGTATGTTGGAGGTTAAGAATAGAATTGATAAGAATCTATATCCTCATATATCTGATGCAGGATTCACAACTATCGATTTGATTGACCCTGCTTACTTTGACCACTCTCATAATCTTCTTTCTTTGTTTTTAGCGAAATTGTATAAGAGCTTCGTTGAAAGGATTGAAAAGGATAAACGTCAGGATACTTCACGTTCTGAAAAGCAAAAGTTTTTGAAGTTCTATCGAGAAGCCCATTCGCAACTTCATCGGTTATTTACCAAAAAGGATGACAAGGTGTTTTCTGATGAGGATTTGTTGGAATATGTAGAAGAGGTGTCTGCTTCGGTTAAGCTGAAGAGAACTATTCAGGATTTGGTTGATGCATACTTGGATTGTTTTCATTGGAAAGATACCATTCTCATTCTTCGTATTGATGATGTGGATATGTCAATTGATCATGCATCGGAGATGATTGAAACCATGCGTAAGTATTTTGTGCAGCCTAACTTGTTGGTGTTTGTGTCAGGTGATTTGGACCAGCTGTGGAAGATAAAGACAAGAGATTTTATTAGGGAGTTCCCTGACCCGAAATTAGCTGATTGGTGCGGCGAGTTGGCAGATAAATACCTCTCTAAAGTGTTTCCGAATAGCCATCGGATCCTTATGCCAGAACCTGCTTCTTACCATAATCACCAACTTCGTATCAAAGGTTATTTCAAGACAGAGGCAGGCAAGGAAGTGTCGAAAGATGAGCTGAAGGACGAAAAGAATGAGGAAAAAACATATCGTGATTTTGTGTCAGTTCAACAGGCGGTGCCAGAATTGATCCTGAAGAAGACAAGATACTTGTTTTATAACACCAATTATTACGAAAGCTATATTGTGCCTCGAAATCTTCGCGAACTGCGTCAGTTGATGAAGTTGTTAATCACCATGCTTGACTATAAAGCTGAAGGACGAGAGCACCCTCACAATAAGACTTTGTTCAAGGAGTATTTCTTTAATACTTGGACTCAGTCTAATCTTCAGGCAGAGGACAAGAAACTGACACAACAGCTTTTCGGTGTGCACAACATATCGCTATTCAACGAAACACTAGTAGGGATATTAAAAGAAAGATTCAAATTCAATACCGATAATAATGAATTAAAGGTCTTCCCTGATTTAAAAACAAGAAAGTTGCCTGTTTCTACAAGTGATGTTTTGTCCATTATCTCTGCAATTGAGCCTACTTTGATTCACGAGGCCGACCGAAAATTGGTATTCTTTATCAAGTCCTATTATTCGATGTTGCTCTACGATACTTATCGCGAAATAGTAAGTGACCTTGATAAGGGCAATAGATTGCCTAACAAACCCGTTAAGGGTGTCGATGGAAACATTATTGACCCCATTATTCGTCGTGATCCTCTATGTGAGTTTTACGATTTTGAAAAATTGGTTGCAGGGTCGTTTATTCAGCTTGGAAGCTCGATGGATAAGGTGGCGGTAAATGTCAATCGGTTGAGGAAATATGTGGATGATGCCAAAACTCTATGTTCAAAAGCTAGATTGACAAAAAAACAAGAAGCCAAAGTTCTTCTTACTGAATTGATAGTTCTCTCTATTCATTATTTTCGTTCGAATAGCACGTCTCCATTAGCTAATGACTTATTCGAGCAATTCAAGCAGATACCTTTAGGAGGTAATCAATCGCAAGTTGTGATTAATGTAGGTGCACTTCTCTTTAACCTGACTCGTTATCAGCAGTCTTTGAATCGTTTTGATGCAGGACTTTATGACGCTTTGAATGATAGTAAAACATGCAAAAAATATAAAAGCATTTGGAAACGGATATCCGAAAAAGAAGGTTTCAATAATTACGAAGGTTGGCTTCATCGTATAACATTACGTAATTTTGAAGTTTTACAAGATATTAAAGTCAGATTTGACAGCAACGGGGATAGTAAAGCACCGAAATCATTTTTTGAAGAATTGGAGTATCTGTCAAAGTATTCTTTCCCGCTTTACGAGCATCCCCAAGGCGAAGAAAAACACCACTTTATATCCTTGACCTTCTTAAAACAAATTGTTGAAGGCCTCAAAGATATCAATATTGATGATTTTGTGAGTGACAAATTATTTGATAATTCGTTAGACTCCGCAGATAACAACAATGCTACAGGAAACACTCAAACTGCTGTTTCAAACCCAGCCGGCCAAAATGCTTCTGGAAGCACTCAAGCATCGAAACAGGGCAAGTAGTATTGATAATCCGGTCAACTCGGTAAATAAGGAGCCTTATCTTTATCGGGCGGGTCGTCGGGGTATCAATGGTTCTCTTGACCAGTTTGATGTGCAATTGAATATTATTCGGGATGTTTATTTTCGTGAGACCGATAATAATCAAGGGTTGTGCTTCTCAAAAACACCATCAGTGCTGAACATACTACTGCATTTCACCAAAGATAAGTTGGTGGTGGACGATGGTGTTTTGTACTGCCGGTATAGAACTGTTGACGAATGGCACGAGGCGACAACGCGATTGGGTGAAGATATTTTTACAACCTCCTATTTGGCTGCGTATGATTTGTATAGGGGTCAAACATCCAGGACGAGATTCTTATGGAGGCCTTATTTGGATGTTGAGACCAACGATGTAAATATATTGTTTGGAAAAGAGATTTCAGAAGTTCATGCTCATTTGAAGGGCTCTTCATTAAACTTTGAACTCAGCTGGCTTTCATTGATGAACTATCCTTCCCATCGCGAAGCCGATTTTTTGGGATTGTTCAGCAAGAAAAGGTTTCATGATAACGACAAGAAAGGCCGTGATTTGGCCGAGTTGTATAGGTGTGTGTCTGTTGCTTCGGCACTTCGGCTCTATTTGTTCGAGCATCTGATGGATTCTAACACCAAAGAAGCAGAGAGTTTTATAGACAAGATGGTGTCGTGCGACACTGTTGATGAGATTCAACCGGTTTTAGATGAAGTGTCGGCATATACATGGACTTGTCGCAGTGAATTTGGACGGTTATACAAAAATTTGGGCTATTCGGGCAGATGCATTGATTATGCCATCAACGATGGTACTTATGATATTAATTCTATATTAAGTGGTGAGCGTCGTATCTTGTATAATGCATTCAGGGCTTCGTATGTTGGTGATGAAAAAACAGCTTTGTATCTGTATGCATACATCATTTTTAAACAGCAGCTGCGCGAGAAGATTATCCAGATGAATGAAGTGGTTGGCTTTGCCAATTTTGCCACCTACGAAAAACAAAAAAGTCGTTTTATCCCTGATAATTCTGTGTATGAAAGATTGGTGGCTCCATTGGCGTTCCTTAACTTCTTGTCAATAGATAACCCAAAACGATATATGGAAGGAAGGGTAACTCCAAAAGAGACCATTACAAAGGATAGCGGTTCTGTTAGAACAATGGACAATGATGTGATGGTTTGGATTCGTCCTGAGGAGAAAGAGAAAGATCCCTTGAAGAATTTTTCAGAGGAGGTGTCGTTCAAAGGCCATTATGTCTTCCATTTTATTAAGATTGACGATGGAAAACCTTCTGCGTTTGCACCGCGTCACAGCAGGTTGCGTCGTGAGGTAAGGAATCAGGCTGTTGCATTGTACGAGTATCGAAGAAAGGGGTATAGGAGTGCTTCCCGTGTTGTTGGTGTTGATGCGGCAAATTCTGAAATAAAATGCCGTCCTGAGGTTTTTGCACAGGCATTCAGATTCCTGCGCAGGCACATAATACAAGAAAACACCGATCAACATCCTTTAGCTTTGGGGTTGACTTATCATGTGGGTGAAGACTTTTATGATATCGTGGATGGGTTGAGGGCTGTTGATGAAGTGCTTACTTTTATGAATTTTCGAAGTAACGACCGTTTGGGACATGCCCTTGTGTTAGGGACAGATGTATCGAAATACTATGAAAATCGTGGTAAAGAGATAAGGGCAAAAAAACAAGTTCTTTTGGATAATCTTGTATGGCTGTATGTTAAAGTAGTTGATATACAGGGTAGGATTGCTTTGTGTGAATATCTTGAACAAGAAGCCAAACAATTATACCGACAGATCTATCAAGCAGCAGGTTGTGATTTGGAGTTTAGTGTTTACGACTATTATGATTCATGGCTTTTACGTGGCGATGCTCCTGAAACAGCGATTATGCAAGGACCTCCGTTCAAAATGGAAGACGGTATCAGCGATTGGAGTAAAGCGGCATTGAATGACGGGGAAAGTGATGTGAATCGGGCTAGACTAAATGAGAAAGCCAGAAAAACATTATTCTACGAGTATCACTATAATAAACAAGCCAAAGAGGAGGGTGAGAAGTCTATCATTTTGACCCTTCCGCACAACCATTATTCAGAGTTTATCAATATGGTGGAAGCGGTGAGAGAGCGGTTGCTTTGCAAGGTCGAGCGGTTGCATATAGCCATTGAGTGCAATCCATCATCCAACTTGCGTATAGGTGAGATGACCTCTTATATTGAACACCCGATATTCAAATTCAATAATTATGGACTGAATACCCCATATAAACCTCACGAAATAAGTGTCTCTATCAATACTGACGATTCTGGAGTGTTTTCAACCTCTCTTGAGCGTGAATACGCTCTGATGGGTATCGCTTTAGAGAAAACCGATGATGAGCGGTTCCGTAATTCGCCACGCGCTGTGAGAGAGTGGTTGAATAGGGTGAGAAAAATGTCAGTGGAACAAAGGTTTAAGAAATCATAGATTTTAGAAACTTAACGGAGCCCTTCCTTTCCTTGTCTTTGTGCACAGCCGATGGCTGCTGATGTGGCAAATCCTCCACATAGTCCGATTGCCCCTAAATCCATATTATCCAACATCGCCATCATTCGCCCCATCCTATAAACGTTACCATCCTTCTGGCAGGCCTCTCTACTTTCAACTCTAAACCAGCCACTGCCTCTAAACTCTAAACCCTAAACTCTCAACTAATAACTTTCAACTCTCAATTAATAAAATCTTTATTTTTGCAAGCGAATGCCGCAAAAAAGAGTTGTGAATTTGCGTTCATAACTCATTTTGATACAGCCACTTGTCACCACTAATTGTGACTGACGGGGCGAAGTCGTGAGAAAAGGAATTCTTTGTATGAAACTTTATATATATATTATTTTGCCTTAAATGCTAATCAACCAAGATCTTCTCGACACCCTCTCGGCCCAAGCCAAGGCTTCTCCGCGCTTGCGGATGAGTTTTGACTTGCGCGATAGCGTGGAGGATGGCAGCCAACGGATATTGAATGCATTGGAGCCTGGGACAATATTACCGATACATCGGCATCGTTATAGTTCTGAGACCGTTGCAATGTTGCGGGGCAAAGCGAAATGGATTTATTATGATGATGAAGGGAACGTGATAGATACTGTTATTGTAGAAGCCGGAGGAAACATTTGTGGAATCAGTGTGCCTAAAGGACAATGGCACAATACCGTTTGCCTAAAACCAGGCACGGTGATTATTGAGGCGAAAGATGGAGCATACGAACCATTGACCGAAGTGGATATTCTCAATTTTTAATAATCTTACTATTATTTCGGAGAGTGATAGAATGAATATCAAGCAAACCATATATGATTTTAAAACAAAATACAAGACCAACAAACATTTGCGTCAATCGGTGACACTTATGCTATGGAATTTCCTTAGCTTGCCATTAGGTCTTGTTACTAATATTGTTATTACACGATACATGGGTGCAAAAGATTATGGCGATTATCTGTATGTACAAAAGGTTTTTGACTTTGCTTTTATAATATTGGGGTTTGGTGTGCTTCAGTCGATAAATCGCGTTGTCCTACTAGCTAAAGATAATGGGGAGAAAGAAATACGTGAATATTATGGTAGTGGATACCTTTGTTTATTGGCAGTTTATGCGATTATATGTATTACTTTATATGTTTTCACTTTTATCAGTCCCAATATTAGGGCAAAAGGAATTTTTCATATTATGCTTTGTGTCATTCCTTTTTCACTGGTACACTATACTATGAGCTATTTTGAACAAGTTTTACCTGCTAGCAATAAAATTACTGAACTTATCATCCAGCGCTATATACCTCGAATTGGGCTATTTGTATTAGCCCTTATTCTGTATTTGGTAGTGAAGAAAATCAATATAGGAATGAGCCCAATTGTTGTTGTATGGTCGTTACATTGGGGAATACAGATCCTTGTTTTTCTGTATGTATTCAAAAGAATTAAGCCAGCATTTTCCAATATTAAGATTCGAGTTAAAAAAATTCTTCGTATAGACAAAGAGTTTGGAATTCAGGTGTATTTTGGTAATCTTTTTTCAACAGCATTTACGGCTTTAATGCCTATTTTTCTCAGTTATTTTGGTGATGATAATGCTGGTGTTGGTTTTTATTCTTTATCACTGATGTTATCCCAGCCACTATCTTTTATTCCAGTAGTGGTAGCCACGTCTCATTATCAAAAGTTTGCAGATTATAAATCCATACCTCGAAAACTGATGATTACAACATTTATGGTCTCTATAGTTGCAATGTTGTGTCTATGGATTATTGTCACTCCATTTATCAATTTTTTCTATACACCCGAATTTGCCCCCGTCATCTATCTTACTTTCATTTCAAGCATTGGCACTTTGCTCTATGGTTTCTCTGATTTCTTTTCACGTTATCTTATGGCTCAAGGGAAAGGTAAATCCCTTCGTAATAGTTCATTCATTGTGGGGTTCTCGACTCTTGCGTTAAGCGTTGGGCTTATACCATGGATACATGAAACCGGAGCGGCTATAGCACATGTGGGTGCAGGTATGGTTTACATTTTAATCATATTATTCTACTACAGAAAATGTGTTCATGACAACATGGCAATAGAAATAACGGAACAAACGAATAATAAAAACTAACACTTATCATATGTCAGTATTTAAAGACAAGGTGCTGCTTATCACTGGTGGCACGGGTAGTTTCGGCAATGCCGTATTACGTCGCTTTCTCGACAGCGACATCAAGGAAATCCGCATTTTCAGCCGAGATGAGAAAAAACAGGATGATATGCGCCATCATTTACAGGCACAGTATCCTGAATCTTCAAAAAAAGTAAAGTTTTTTATTGGTGATGTGCGCGACCGAAAGAGTATTGAAATTGTCATGCGTGGTGGCGTTGATTATGTCTTTTCCGCCGCTGCATTGAAGCAAGTCCCTTCCTGTGAGTTTTACCCGATGCAGGCAGTAGAGACCAATATTCTTGGAACAAACAATGTGTTGGAGTCTGCTATAGCACACGGTGTAAAGAATGTCGTTGTGCTTTCTACTGATAAAGCTGCTTATCCTATAAACGCTATGGGTATCTCAAAGGCCATGATGGAAAAGGTGGCTGTAGCAAAAGCGCGTCAGTTGGGCAAGAATGCACAAACAACAATTTGCTGTACCCGCTATGGCAATGTTATGGCAAGTCGTGGTAGTGTTATTCCATTGTGGGTAGAACAAATGGAGCAAGGAAATGCGATTACAATTACAAACCCAGAAATGACGCGTTTTATGATGACGCTGGATGATGCTGTCGATCTCGTTATTTATGCTTTTGAGCATGGAAACAATGGCGATCTCTTTGTCCAAAAAGCACCGGCTGCTACATTGGATACCTTGGCTCATGCATTAATTGAGACCTATGCTCAAGTAGATTCTAAATATGGAAATACTGAAATTAAGGTGATAGGTTCGCGTCACGGCGAGAAATTGTATGAAACCTTGGTAACCAGCGAAGAAATGGCTCAAGCTGAAGATATGGGCGGTTATTATCGTATTCCATGTGATGCTCGTGACTTGAATTATGATAAATCGTACTTTGAAGATCATGCCGCCAAAATGGTAGATCCTTATCACAGCCATAATACAAACCGTTTGGATGTTGAGGGTATGAAAAAATTGTTGCTTAAGCTACGCTTCGTCCGTGAAGATTTGGGCTTACAACCGAGAACTAAAGTAAAAGAGATTAGGTCTGAATAATTCTAATAGTTTGGTGTTTTATGTTGAGTGTTTAGAAAAATTAGTTAACAACTTAATAATGAGAATTATGGAAAACAAAAGAATAAACCTTTTTGGTGTTTATATGCCAAAATCTGCCGCTGAAGCAGTGGCAAAGACATTGTATACAGGTTATATTGCCGAAGGTCCACGCGTGAAAGAGTTTACCCAGATGGTGTCGAACTATCTACAGAACCCACACACGATGATGCTCTGCAACTGCACTATGGCTTTGCAGATTGCCTGCCATCTCAGCGATGTTCAGCCTGGCGATGAGGTGATTAGTACTCCGTTGACAAGCATTTGCACCAATGTTCCGATTGCCCACTTAAAAGGTAAACCCGTATGGGCAGATGTTGATCCCACGACGGGTATTTCCGACATTAAGGACGTGGAGAAGCTCATCAACAAGCGCACAAAAGCGTTAATCTTGTTGCACAAGGATGGCGATGTGGTTGACCTTGACAAGTTTGTAGATTTGTGCAAATCCTATAATATTAAACTTATTGAGGACTGTGCCCATACTTACGGAGCCAAGTATAATGGGAAGATGATTGGCAATCACGGCGATTTTTGCTGCTTCTCCTTCCAAGCTATTAAGCAGATTACCACAGGTGACGGTGGCTGCATGACTGTGCGTGATGAGGAAATGTTTGAACGTGCCAAGAAACTGAAATGGATGGGAGTTGACCATGACAAGCGCAACGGCAACCCTTGGCGTGCCGACATCACCGAACTCGGATATAAAGCTAATATGAACGATATTGCAGCAACAATCGGTATTGAAGCCCAAAAGGAGATTGACCATGTTATTGAAAAGTATCACCATAATGGTGAATTGTACACTAAGACGCTCAAGGAAATGAATATTCCTGGTGTCACTTTGCTCCGTCGCGACCCACTTTGCTATTCTGCTTATTGGACTTATGTAATCATGTCAGAAAAGCGAGATGCCCTTTGCGCATTTTTGGACGAGAATGGTGTTGCTGCCGACCAGAACCACCCGAGAAACGATGTGTGGAGTATTTTTAAGGACTCTCGCCGCGAACTGCCTGGTGTTGATTACTTTGGTGCTCGTGAACTTTCCTTGCCTTGTGGCTGGTGGGTGGAAGACGAGGACATTTTCCGTATTTGTGATTTGATTAAGAAGTTTCACGAAAAGAACATGTAAGACCCATGGAATGGAAGACCCCTTTTGACGAACTTGAGTTGGTACCTCATACTGATCCTCGGGGTACTTTGTTTGAAATCATCCGTTTTCAGGATTTCAACATCCCTGCAGGCGGCCAGATTTACACCTTTTCCATCAACCCTCATTATCGTCGTGGCGACCACTACCACCACAAAAAGGTGGAATGGTTCACTTGTGTTCATGGAAAGGCCAAAGTGTTGCTCTCTACTGTTGATGGAAAGCAGAACAAAGTGATTGAAATCTCAGCGGCAGAACCCAAGCTGGTATATGCTCCCGCAGAAACCATCCATGCGCTCATAAATCAGGAGGAAGAGGTGGCTGTTATTGTGTCATACGGTACAGTGCAACACGATGACGATGATCCTGACACGTATTATCAAAAAGCTTGTGAGAACATAGACATTAAGTTATGAATATAGTAATAATTACAAGAGAAGAGTTTCCATATGGTAGTGCGGCAACAAACAGAATGCTCACTTATTTACCTGGACTTGTTGCTCGGGGCCATCAAGTGACCGTATTGTGCTTGTTTTTATCAAGGAAGGAGAATATAGCTTTACTTGATGAGAAAGGTGAATGTGTTTACAATGGTGTTAGAATCAAATACACTTCTGGAAAAAAATGCTGGCCAATTGGAACAAAAAAGTATCTTTCCAAAGCATACTTATTTTTAAAAGCTCGATTAAAAGCTAAATTATTTTTTAATAATAATGCTATTGATATTGTTCAATTATACATTCCTGATGTTAACATTTATGAAAGGTATGGGAAATTATGTAGACGATTGGGAATAAAGTATGTGTTAGAAAAGAGTGAATTACCTAACATTATAAAACAACGGGATAGATTTACACACTCATTGAAAGGACGTCGTTATATACGTCGCACGGAAAAAGCTTATGGCTTGTTTGATGGTTGGATTCTTGAGACACAAAAGCTTTTTGATTATTATGGCAATTTTTTTTCTCCCCATGCGAAATGTGCAATTATTCCTATGACCGTTGATGTGGACCGATTCAATAAGGTTAAGCAATTTGATCCTCGATACGGAAGCTACATTGCGTATTGTGGTAATATGCAGGAAGTTGATGGTATAAGTATTCTAATCAAAGCATATGCTTTGATTCAGCCGAAATATCCTAATGTTAAGTTGGTTTTAGCGGGAGATTCAACAGATGTTCCTGCTCAAAAAGAACTTGTTATCTCTTTAGGGATTAAAGATAATGTGTTTTTTGTTGGTCGGCTCTCGCGAGATGAGGTGCCGCAGTTTTTAGCTAATGCTACTGTTTTAGCTTTGGCAAGTCCTACTTCAGAAAGAGCGTGTGCCACAATGCCGTGCAAAGTAGGCGAGTATTTGTGTACAGAAAATCCTGTAGTAGTCACTGGGTTGGGCGAAATCAATAAGTATTTGAAAGATCACGAATCTGCTTTCCTGGCACAAGCTGATAGTGAAGAGGCTTTCGCTAACAAATTAAACGAAGTGTTGTCAGACATAACATCGGCAAATGTTGTAGGTCGAAGAGGCCGAGAAGTAGCTATCAAAAATTTCAGTACCGAAACCCAAGTAATTCGGATTGAAAAATTCTACAACGATTTATTTCATGCATAAGTAATTATAAGTAATTATCAATTATGATTAGATTATTAGATAAGTCAAAAATAGCGTTTTTTGATTATTTCTATTTGTTTTGCATCATTATTTTTGCAGGGCAGGCTTCTGCTTTTGCACGTGGGATTGGAGATATTAGAACATCTGGCAATGCCATTATATTGGTAATTACAATTTTATTTGCAGTATATAAGAAGGTTTACTTTAAAAAAGATTTTATCATTCTTATAGGGGTTTTCACGATATATAGTATCTTTGTTATCATTTCAACGGGATCTTCTTATTATTTTTTATGGAGTTATTCCAGATGGTTGATTTATTTTTTTATAGCATACGTGGTTTGTAATAGTTATGGATACCGTTTGGTTGTATTGGCAGAAACTGTTTTATTTCATTTGGCTATTATTAGTATTATTGGTTGGCTTTTATTACTCATCATACCTGTTCCATTTACCAATTTTATTTCTTCTTTTTCATTGGCCGCCTTTAATGATAACGAGCTATACGAATCTGCAAACGTTCTTGTTTATACTGTTATTTTAAGAGGATTATCTGGCAATTATGGTGATTGGTATTCCATCATCCGAAATTCGGGTTTCGCATGGGAGCCTGGTGCTTTTGCTTGTTATTTGTGTTTTGGTATAAGTTTTAATATATTGAGAACGAATTTTAAACTTAAAAACAATATTTCATTATTTGTTTTTCTAATCGCTTTAGCTTCTACTCAATCCACAACGGGTTATTTTATTTTTTTGGTTATACTTATAGTGTGGCTTATTTACAATCGAAAATTTGTTTGGTTGGTTGTTTTAATACCTGTTTTTCTAATCATTATGAATCTTCCTTTTATGGAAGAGAAATTGATGTTTAAGTCGTCAGGTTTTTCTCAAACCTCATTGAGTAATGCGGGTATAGACGAGACTTATGACCGTATAACGTCTATACGCATTATGTGGGATGAATTCTTATTGAACCCAATTTTGGGTTATGGATTTTCTGTACCAGAATTTGAAAAACTTGAGTTACACACATGGAGTGGTATAGGACGATTATTGGCACAATATGGTATCTTTATGAGTATTGCATTTTTTGTGTTGTTGATAAAATCTTCTCGAAAGATTGGCAATTACTTTTCAAGTTCATTAGGTTATATATTGGTTATATCTATGGTTGGTTGCATGATTAGTTATAATCAGATTTGGTATCAACCGTTTTGTGTGGCAATCTGGTTATTTTGTTTGTTTGTAGAGCCACCAAGAATGGCCACTTAATTTAAATTTATCATGCTTATTTTCAATATTTTATTCCTAACAATACTTTTGATATAAGAGTTTGTGTAGTTGGAAATCATGCGTTTGCTTTAAAACGATAGACTAGAAAAGGAGATTTTCGGGCATCTGGAAGCGGGAACATTATATACGATAGGTCACAAATAGACGAGAAATGCATTAAGATTGCTTTTGATGTAAATGAGAGACTGAAAGCACAAAGTATAGCATATGATTTATATGATTTTGTTTTTGATATAAACAATATCTCATTGATTGTTGAGATTAGTTATGGATATGCAGTTAAAGCATACGATTCATGTGAAGGCTATTGGACTAAAGATATGCAATGGCATGAAGATTCGTATTTTAGTTTTTGTGGATGGATGGTAGAAACTCTATTAAGTAATAAGTAGTCAAGGAAATAAAGACTTATTGATTATGCAAAACAAAATATTTCACAAAGAGCCATCTCTCATATCTCGTGATGCCTCAACAGCCATCAAAGGTCTGCTGATGCTTCTCATCGTCTTTGGTCATACAGGATGGATAACCACCGACTTTGCCACAGGTAACCGTACCTTCTTTTGGCATTGGCTTTATACCTTTCATGTTTATGTCTTTTTGATATTGCCATTTATCTATGGGTATAGCAAAAAGAGTAATATTTCAGACAAACTGGTGTGTGTGGATAAACACATTGATATCCAAAAAGTTAAGAATGATTTAAGACATAATCTTATCAAAATAGGTGTTCCCTATTGTTGGTTCTTCCTATTCTCGGCTATCGCTTTTGTCACCGTTGGGGGCGGTCAGTTTGACCTTAAAGGAATGTTGTATGCTTTCTTTTTTGGGAACGAGCCTTTGATGGACAGATACATTGGTTTCAATTTCATGTGGTTTTTGCCAGCCATGTTGGCATTGACGACATTTAAAAGTGTTTACTATAATTCCTGCTTTAAAGTGAGAGTTGGTATTGTTGTCATTTCTTTGACTTTATGGGTTTTGGCTATTTTCAAAATTCTATCACGACACACAATAGGGATGTATGTACCCTTTGCCATATCACAAGCTTTCTATTTCATTATCCTGGGTTTGACAGCAAGGTATATCATTGAAAAACAATGGCCGAAAAAGAGTCTAATGCCTATTGTTGTTCTGTTGATTGGAGCATTGACTGTGTTATTATATTATAGAGGTGAGATACATACAATAATCGATCTTCATACGACTATCCGATTAGTGATGCCCATTCTAATGTTTCTTTTTCTTTACGGTATCAGTGACCTATTGGCAAAATCGCGAATATTGAGTTTTATAGGGACTTATTCTTTGCAGGTCTATCTGGTGCATGTGTTTGTTATCAATGCGCTTGTGGTGTTCTTTACTCATTTTACCGAGCAGAGTATAGGTCTCGGTATCGTTATCTATTTATTGGCTCTTGGTATCAGTTGTGGATTGGCATTAGTGATGGTGAAGGTTCCGTTTATTAACAACGTGTTGTTTCCGACTAAACAATAAATTATAAATTGATCATAGATGCATTATTTTCAACTTCAATTTCCCTGTAACAGCTTGTTTCTCGTCACAGGCGGTGCAGGCTTCATCGGCTCCAACCTGTGTGAAGCTATTCTTAAATTAGGTTACAAAGTCCGCTGTTTGGACGACTTAAGTACTGGTAAGCAGGCCAATGTCGACCTATTCATTGACAACCCGAACTATGAGTTCATCAAAGGCGACATCAAAGACTTGGACACCTGTATGAAAGCCTGCGAGGGCGTGGACTATGTACTCAATCAAGCCGCTTGGGGCAGTGTGCCCCGCTCAATTGAGATGCCGCTGTTCTATTGTGCCAACAATATCCAAGGCACACTGAACATGATGGAGGCCGCAAGGCAGAATAAGGTAAAGACTTTTGTCTATGCTTCTTCCAGTTCAGTTTATGGTGACGAGGCGCACCTGCCCAAGCAAGAAGGTGTGGAGGGGAATTTGCTCTCGCCCTATGCTGTGAGCAAACGTGCTGATGAAGAATGGGCAAAACAATATACTAGACATTATGGTCTGAAGACAATAGGTCTGCGCTATTTCAACGTGTTTGGACGTAGACAGGATCCAAATGGTGCCTATGCAGCTGTAATTCCTAAATTCATCAAGATGCTGATTAACGATGAGCAGCCCACTATCAACGGCGATGGCAAGCAGAGTCGTGATTTCACTTACATTGAAAATGTTATTGAAGCTAATTTGAAGGCTTGTTTGGCTCCTGATGAAGCAAGCGGTGAGGCCTTCAACGTGGCATACGGTGGACGCGAGTATCTGATAGACATTTATTATGACTTGACCAAGGCTTTGGGCAAAGACATTGAGCCTATCTTTGGTCCCGACCGTGCCGGCGACATCAAGCATAGCAATGCCGACATCAGCAAGGCGAGAAAGTTGTTGGGGTATGACCCCGAATACGACTTTGCCCGTGGCTTGAACGAGGCTATTGAGTGGTATAAGGCTAACCTCTAATGACAAAACCCGATTCGAAAGCGTCATCGCGGACTTGATCCGCGATCTCCTAAACGACAAAGACACCATTCTGCACAGGAGATGGCGGATGTTCCTCCGCCATGATGTCAAGGGTGTTGTTTTTTCTTCTTGTACGAACGAAGGTATTAAAAACGATAACTATCAATAAAACATATCACAATGAAAGACACAAAAATCTGTGTTATTGGCTTGGGTTATGTAGGTTTGCCTCTTGCCCGCCTCTTCTCAACAAAATACCCCACCGTCGGTTTCGACATGAACCAAAAACGCTGTGATGCTTTAATGGCTGGTCATGATGCCACTCTCGAAGTGAGTGACGAACTGTTGCAAGACGCCATCAACAACCACGGCTTCATCTGCACCAGCGACATAGAAAAGATTCGCAACTGCAATTTCTATATCGTGGCTGTTCCTACACCTGTAGATGCTGACAACAACCCTGACTTGACTCCCCTTGTCGGTGCCAGCACTACCGTGGGCAAAGTCATCGGCAAAGGCGATGTAGTAGTCTATGAGTCCACTGTTTATCCTGGTGTGACGGAAGACGAATGTATCCCTGTAGTGGAGAAGGTCTCTGGCTTGAAGATGAACGTGGATTTCTATGGTGGCTACTCTCCTGAGCGCATCAACCCGGGCGACAAGCAACACACTGTGGAGCACATCAAGAAGGTGACCTCTGGTTCAACTCCCGAGATTGGTAAGTATGTCAATGAGGTTTATGCTAGCGTTATCACTGCTGGAACACATCTTGCCCCAACCATGAAGGTCGCCGAGGCTGCCAAGGTCATCGAGAACAGCCAGCGTGACATTAATATCGCCTTCGTGAACGAATTGAGCAAGATCTTTAACAAGATGGGCATTGATACCCTTGATGTATTGGAAGCCGCAGGCACGAAATGGAACTTCCTGCCCTTCCGTCCCGGACTGGTAGGTGGTCATTGCATAGGCGTTGACCCATACTATCTGGCCCAATGTGCCAAGCGTTATGGTTACAACCCCGAAATCATCCTGGCGGGACGTAGAATGAATGACGGCATGGGTGAATATGTGGCCATGGAAACCATCAAACTGATGCTGAAGAAAGGCATCCAAGTGCTCAACTCCAATATCCTCATCTTGGGCTTCACCTTCAAGGAAAACTGCCCCGATGTGCGCAATACCAAAGTCATCGACATCTATAAAGCGTTGAAGGAGTACAACCTCAATATTACCGTCTATGACCCGTGGGCAAATCCAGCCATTGTTGAGCACGAATATGGCATTGAAGTAGTGAATGAGCTGCCCAAGCAGAAGTTTGACGCCTGCATTGCCGCTGTGGCGCACAAAAAGTTCGAAGGTTTGGATGTTATGGCTCTATTAAAAGCAAAACATGTTATCTTCGATGTAAAATGCACACTTGACAGAAGTGTTGTTGATGGAAGATTGTAAATCAGCTGTCCCAAATAGAACCAATGAAAGAACGAAAAAAAATACTTGTTTTTTTATCACCTAGCGTTGGTGGGGCTCAGCGAGTGACTGTACTTCTATCTAAAATGCTTGACAAATTAGAATATGAAGTAATCTTTGCTGTTGTTGGGATGGCAAAATCAAGCATTATGGATTTTCTTCCTCAAAATGCTACTATTAAACAGATACAGATTAGGAACATATATGATTTTACGACACTTAAAATCATTGCTTTGATGAAGCGTGTAAAGCCCTATGCGGTATTTTGTTCACAAATGTATTTAAATATTCGAGTAATTTGGGCGGCCAATTGGCTTGGGGGGATAAAAGTGGTGATTAGAAGCAATGCCATGGTAGATAATCTGAAGAAAACGAAGACAAACTTCTTCATGGCAAAAAAAACATATAAAAAAGCCGATAGAATTATCGCTCAATCAAATGCAATGAAGAAGGAAATCATGTCAGTATTTCATATTTCTTCAGAAAAGATAAAAGTCATATATAATCCAGTTGACAAAGACTTAATAGTTGAAAAATTAAAAATGCCATTGCCCCCTAAAGATTTGAATGAAACAAGGTTTGTATGTGTTGGAAGAGTTGCGCCGGTAAAAGACTATTTGACTGTCATACAATCTTTCAATAAAATAAAAGCAATTCTGAAAAGACCACAGTTGTACCTAGTTGGAGAATATTCAGAAACATCTGAATATTATAAGCTGTTAAAAAATGTGATTGTAACTAATAACCTTGATGATTGTATTCATTTTGTTGGTTACACAAATAATCCATTTATTTGGACGAAAAGTGCCGATGTGTTCATTTTGTCATCAATTAAAGAAGGTCTTCCTAATGCTCTTATTGAAGCAGTATATATGGGGACTCCAGTAGTTTCAACTGATTGCGCCGAAGTGGTTCGTAAGATCATAATTGATGGTGTAAATGGGTTTATCTTTAAACATGGGGCTGTTGATGAACTTGCTGAAAAGATGATAGAAGCTCTATCTATAAAAAATATGCAGGAAACAGGTTTGTATGTCGGAGCATCAGAACAAGAAGTGAATTCCATATTTTATTTTTGAAAAAATGATAAAAATTTCAGTTGCAGGTGATGTGTGTCCCAAGGACAGACTAAAGAATCTAATAGCAGAAAAAAAATACAATACTATTTTTGGGCTTGTTAAGCCATTACTTGAAGACAGTGATGTTTCCATTGCCAATTTTGAATGTGCGCTAACAGACGGACAAGATAAACCGATTGTTAAATGCGGGCCAAACCTATCATGTGATGAAAATTTAGTTGATGCGCTTAAATGGGCTGGTTTTGATATTTTTGCTTTAGCCAATAATCATTTTGCAGATTATGGTGCATCCTCTATACAAAAATCAATCATTACAATTACGTCAAGAAACTGCCAGTTTGTAGGAGCGGGTTTGAACATAGAGGAAGCACAAAAATCCCTTGTTATCAATGTGAAAGGGAAAAAGATGGGAATAATTAATTGTTGCGAGCATGAGTTCTCGATAGCAACCGATAATAAAGCTGGTTGCAACCCATTAGACCCAATTAACCAATGTGAGGAAATAGAAAAGCTTCAATCATATGTTGACTATGTATTGGTGATTGTTCATGGTGGAACGGAGTTTTGCCCGTTACCCAGCCCCCGTATGAAGAAGCTTTATAGGTTTTTCATTGATCATGGGGCAGATGCAGTTGTAAATCATCACCAGCATTGTTATAGTGGGTATGAGATTTACAAAGGGAAAATAATAGTTTATGGGACAGGCAATTTCTGTTTCGATTGGAATGGAAAAAGAAAGTCCTCTTGGAATGAGGGCTATATTGTTCAAATTCAGATTGAGGACGATGGTAGCCAACATCTTATCATGGTACCTTATAGACAATGCGACGATGAGGTTGGAGTCTTCCCTATGACTTCAACAGAAGAATTAAATTTATTCCACGAAGAAATAGAGAGAATCAACGGTATTATTTCAGATGACAAAAAATTAAGGGAAGAGTATAATTTTTGGATTGATAACCATGAAAATAATACTCGAATGACATTGTCTATATATAGTACGCGATTATTACGGATATTGCTGAAACATGGTTTGTTGCCTGCTTTTTTAACAAAAAAACGTATGGTTTTAATGTACAACCATATTAATTGTGAGTCGCATCAAGAAAGAGTTTTACGTTTTATTGAAAAGCGGTTATGAATAAAATAATTAAAGGTTTTTTAACAAACCCAACAAGAGTTTTCCCAAAATTGTGGGAACGTTGTGCGCCATATATTACTGACGATGAGTGGTACACACGTGTTAGATATCGTTTATATATGAGGAAAAAACTAGATCTTGACAATCCTAAATCATATAGTGAGAAATTACAGTGGCTTAAACTTTACGACCATAATCCTATATACACAGACATGGTAGATAAGTATGCTGTAAAAAAAATAGTATCAGAACGAGTGGGAGACAGGTTTATTATTCCTTCATTAGGAGTGTGGGATAAGTTCGATGATATTAATTTTGATAAGCTACCTTCACAATTTGTTCTCAAGACCACAATGGGAGGAGGAAACTCTGGAGTGGTCATTTGTACTAACAAAAAGGATTTTAATATCGGATCCGCGAAAAAGAAGTTGGAAAAGTCTCTTGACCACTCTCTATATACAATTACTCGGGAGTGGCCTTACAAGAATGTGCCACCACGGATTATTGCCGAGAAATATATAGTATCCAGCAAAGGAGACCTTCCTGACTATAAGTTTTTCTGTTTTGACGGTGAAGTAAAGGCAATGTTTATTGCAACAGAAAGAGACTCTGGTGATGTAAAATTTGATTATTACGATGCCGACTTTAATCATTTGGATTTAGTTCAAATTCATCCCATGTCGGGTAATAATATTACTTGTCCCAAAAACTTTGATGAAATGAAAAGAGTGGCCTCTGAATTGTCAAAGGGTTTGCCAGAGGTTAGAGTTGATTTGTATAATGTAGACGGTAGAGTATATTTTGGAGAATTGACATTCTTCCATCATGGTGGTGTTGTTCCTTTCCACCCTGAATCTTGGGATTATGAATTTGGTTCATGGATAAAATTACCAATAATTGAAAAGTAAGACTTAAATGAATGACATTCTTTTAATCGGAGGAATTGCTGGAGACAAACCAATCATTGGCGGCGAGACGGGAAAGAATGCAAATCTGATAGCCACGCTACGAGATTGTGGGAGAACAGTTATTCCAGTAAGCTTACTACAACTTCAACAACATCCTTGGCGGGGTGTTGCTGCCGTGTGTAAGTTGATGATGCATCCTAAAGCTAATGTAATTATATCGTCTTCATTGAAAAGAAGTGGATGGTTAATCAAATTGCTTCACAATACGAAAAGCAAGCGTAATATATGTTATGTTGGAACTGGATGTGAGTTTTCTGGGAAAATTGCAAGAGGCGAATTCGGTGCAGAGTACTTCAAAAATGTAAACAGTATTATTGTACAAGGCGAGTCAATGAAAAAGGAGTTGGCGACGGTTGGACTGGATGCCTTGGTGCTACCCAATTTCAAGCAAATGGATTATCTGCCCAAGTTACCAGAAAGGGCAAGAGATGGGGTAGTGAAATTTGCTTTTATGTCGCGCATGAATGAGAAAAAGGGCGTGAATATGATAATTGATTGTGCCAAAAAGCTTAACCAATATGGTCTTGACAGCAAGTTCTGTGTAAACTTCTATGGCGCTTTTGAGGACAAAGCATATCAAGAAGAGATAATGAAGTCTATCTCCAATATGCCTAATGTGAAATACAAAGGTATACTAAACCTGCGTGAGCATGTTGGTTATGACACATTGGCTGAACATACTGTTATGTTGTTTCCTACATTCTGGCCAGGAGAAGGCTTCCCTGGAGTTCTGATAGATGCCATGATGGCAGGTTTGCCTGTTATTGCTTCCGATTGGCATTTTAATCCAGACATTGTTGACGAAGGTAAGACAGGAATTATCATTCCAAATCAGAATAAGAAAGCATTGTATTTGGTTATGAAGGATGTAATAGAAAATCCTCAAAAGTATTTAGGGATGGCAAAGTATTGTCAGCAAAAAGCTAAAGAGTATGACACGAAGAATGTAATCAATGAAGAGTTTCTTTCGAAAATAAAAATGTAAATATGAATATCAAGCATTTTTTAAAAAAATTCTCCACCCCACAACAACGAATTGCTGTAAAGCGGTGGAAACGGCACTTTAAAGCCTTTTTTAAGGGTGGTCAAAAAACGACTCTTGTAGAGTTACGTGATGTGCTTACAGATGATTTAGGATTAAAAGCGGGTGATCGAATTATTGTTTCATCAAGCTTTGGCAATCTTTATGCTGACTACTCACCTCAAGATGTGGTGAAACTACTAATGGAGATTGTGACCGAAAAAGGTTGCATTATGATGCCATATTATCCACCTACCAATTCGACGATTTGGGCAAAAGAAAACAACGTGTTTGATATGACCGAAACAAAGTCGGGTACGGGCGTTATCACTAACGTTTTTTCAAAAATGCCTGGAGTGGTGAAGAGTGTACACCCAACGAAGGCTGTGTGTGTGTGGGGTAAAGATGCCTCATTTATTGCTGAAGGACACGAAAACAGCTCCACCCCGTTTTATTGGGACTCACCCTATGGAAAGTTTCTGAAAATGGGTTGTAAGTCTTTTGGACTTGGATTAAAAAACATTCCAATTTTTCATACGTTTGAAGATGTGATATCAGAACCTATGACTTTCCATTACCAGCCTGAAAAATATCGCCTTAAACTCATAAAACCTGATAGAAGTGAAATTGAGGTAGAGACATATGTACATAGCGATGATGTATTGGATAAGTGCAAACCAGCAGGAGATTATGTTGCTCGTCTAAAGGCTAAAACTTTCAAGAAAATCAAATTTGGTACAGCATTTTTGTATTCGGTTGATAATACTGATTTGTTTGAGACTGTTAGGACAGCTTACGCTAATGGTAATACCCGATATAACTGAAATGGATTCTATTAAGTCGGTGAAGAGTTTATTATTAACACTTGATTACGAACTTTACGGTAATGGTTCGGGTGATGTGTTCAAACATATCATTAAGCCGACAGAACAGATATTGGACATCGCCAATCAGTATGGCGTAAAACTAACGTTTTTCTTTGAAGTGATAGAGTATTGGAAACTCAAGGAAGAATGGGAGAATGGCAATACCATGGGCTACAAAGACAACCCTGTAGAGACAATGGAGAACCAGATAAAAGAGGCTTTCAAGCAAGGGCACGATGTACAATTGCACCTGCATCCGCAGTGGGTTGATGCATTTTGGAAAGATGGAAAATGGAACGTAAATCTTAATGAGTGGCGGTTGGGAGGGTATCATCGTGAAAGAGAGTACTCATTGGAAAATTTGTTTCGTAGAGGCAAACAGACTTTAGAAGAGCTTTTGAAGCCAGTGGATCCTAACTATCATTGTTTTGCTGTGCGAGCTGGTGGTTACAATATTCAGCCTTCAGAAAAAATTGTGAAAGCCATGCTTGCGACGGGGTTTAAGGTTGATAGCTCCGTCTATCCTGGTGGTAAAGAAATGGGAACACTCTCCAACTATGACTATACAGCAATAGACCCCGCATTGGGAATTTGGCAGACGGGAGAAAGGCTGGAAAAACAAGGTTCGGTTGGAATTTTGGAATTACCCATTGTTGCGTTCCCGATGAGAAGATTGAAGAAATTCATGACATTGGAGCGCATCAGAGGATTCTTTGGCAATGTGAAGTCCGCTCAAGATTCTTTGGAAGCAAAAACCTCAACGAACGATAAGAAGAGCGGCAAGCTTGACAAGATACGTTATTTCTTCCAAACAGAGTGGCAAACGTGGGATTATTGCCTATTTTCTCCATCACAACACAAGCTTTTCCTGAAACAGATTGCAAAGCAGAATAGAGAAGTGTATGTGCTGGTAGGGCACCCGAAGAGTTTTCAAGGTAGCAGAGGGTTGGAATATCTTTTAAAGAAGACATACAAGGAATATGAATACAATACTATAAGTGGAATATGGAACAGAGCAAACTAATTGATTCCTTCAAAAAACTAAAATCCTACTGCGAAAAGGAAGACTATAAAGGCTGGGACCCCTATGACGGTCTCAACTCGAAGGTGTTCAAGGCCCTGCCATATTTCAAGAACAGTGCCTTCTGGCGGCTCTGCATGATTCAGGCGTTCAAACGCAATCCTATCAACTTACGGCGGTTGTTCCTAATCCCCAAAGATTACAACGCCAAGGGAATAGGCCTCTTTCTGCAAGGATACTGCAACCTTGTGAAAGCCGTGAAGGCGCATCCAGAATTGACCAAAGAATTGGGCACAGAGGAAGAACTGAAAAGCAAAGTAAATGAGGTGGCCGAACTGCTCATCACCCTCCAGTCGAAAGGGGACTATCATGGTGCTTGCTGGGGCTATAACTTTGGTTGGCAAGCCAAGTTCCTCTTTTACTTCCCAGCTTACACCCCAACTATAGTGGCCACCAACTTCTGCGCCACAGCCTTGATGGACGCCTACGAGGTGACGGGGAACAAGAAATATTTGGACATTGCATTGACTTCAGCAGAGTTCGTAAGGCAAGACTTACATCGCACAGAACATGAAGAAGGTTTCTTGTTTTCATACAGCAAACTGCCCAACAATAGAGAGGTACTAAATGCTTCGTTATTAGGGAGCCGCCTATTGAGCTATGCTTACAAGTACATAGGGGATGAGGAGTACAAGGAACTCGCAGGGAAATCAGTAGCTGCGTGTTGCAAATTGCAGGAAGCGGATGGTTCGTGGATATATGGACTAAGCGAGGGACAAAACTGGGTGGACTCGTTCCATACAGGGTATAACCTTGACGGAATTATTGCCTATCAAGAACTAACAGGAGACACAACCTATAACGAGTACATTGAAAAGGGACTCAAATACTACATAGAAAACTTCTTTGAAGGAGATGGTACTCCAAAGTATTTCAACAATCAGATGTATCCCATTGACATTCACTGCCCAGGTCAACTGATAGTGACGCTGAAACGGTTGCATAAGTATGAGGAGAACAAAGAGTTGGCTGGAAAGGTGATGGACTGGACGTTGAAAAATATGCAGGACAGGAGAGGTTACTTTTACTACCAGTTAAAGAAAGGCATTAGCTCGAAGATTAGCTATATGCGATGGAGCAATGCCTTTATGTTCTGCGCAATAAGCTATTTATTTACAGAATAACTGAAACTATGAAGATTTGGTTTGATTTGACGAATTCGCCCCATATCAACTTCTTCCGGCAGATGATTGAAGAGTTGAAAGCCGAGGGGCATGAAGTGGTAATCACTTGTAGGCCGTTGGCCAACACTATCGACTTGTTGGATTTGTATAAGATGAAATATACCGTAGTGGGCAAGCATTATGGGAAGTCGAGCTATAAGAAGGCGACAGGCTTCTTTGTAAGGGTATGGCAACTGCGTAAATTCCTGAAAAAACACAAGGTGGATGTGGGTATTTCGCAAAGTTCGTTCTATTCACCTATTGCAGGTTGGTTGGCAGGTGTACCTACTATATACACCAATGACAATGAGCATGCAGCGGGCAATAAGATAAGTTTCCTTTTCGCGAAAAAGATATTCATTCCCGAGTTTATTCCAAAGGAGAACGTAACCAATCTCTTTGTAAAAGAAAAAAAGGTAATCCAGTATCCAGGTGTAAAAGAAGGTATTTATTTGTGGAAAAAATACAAGGGCTTCAAACTAGATACCTCCAAGTTGAATAGAATATATATTCGCACGGAACCGCAGTTGGCACAATACTACACTGGAAAATTGAACTTTATGGACACCATTATCAAGGGTCTGAAGGATAAATATGAGGTGGTGTTGCTGCCGAGAACCGCTGACCAAGCAGAGTATTATTGTTCGGATGAGTTCAAAGGCGTAACGGTGTGCAAAAAGCCTTTGCCTTTTGAGGAGATAGCCAAAGATTGTCTGATGTTTATCGGCGCGGGCGGAACAATGACGAGGGAGATGGCTGTGATTGGCATTCCCACCATTTCGGTGTATCAGGATGCACTACTTGATGTAGATAAGTATTTGATAAAGAAAGGCATAATGATGCATGATGTTAATCTAACTGCAGAAAAGGTTGAGAAAACTATCCAGGAAGTAAAATCTAAAGAAGCCAATCCTGTACTGCTAGAGAAGGGTGAGGAGACATTCAACATGATAAAGAATCAAATATTAAAAATGAAGTAAAAATATGGACAAAGTACGTATTGGAATTATCGGTTTCGGCCGTATGGGCATTACCCACTACAGCATTATCAACACCCATCCGGCGGTGGAGATGACGGCCATTGCCGACACGTCGAGCATGATGCTCAACATGATTAAGAAATATCTGCCGGGAACGAAAATGTTTGAGGACTACAAAGATTTACTCAACAGCGGTCTAGTGGATGCGGTAATTGTCTGCACTCCCTCGGTGATGCACTATGAAGTTTGCAAGATGGCCGCCGAAAAGGGCATCTGTGTGTTCTGTGAAAAGCCCTTCACCACCAGTCCTGCACAAGCCAAGGAACTGGCCGACCTCTTTGAGCAGAAGGGATTGGTAAACCAGGTGGGTTATGTGTACCGCTTCGATGTGGTGTTCAACAAAGTGAAAGAAATGCTACAACAACAGCTTATTGGAAAGGTATGCCACGTGAACGTGCAGTTCTTGAGTTCTACCATCAGCAAGATGCAACCAGAGAAGGGTTGGCGTAGCAAGCGTGAGAATGGCGGCGGCGCCACCTACGAAATGGGTAGCCATGTGATAGACCTGATGGAGTTCTTCTTTGGCAAACCCAAGAGAATAATCGGCACACTGATGAATCAGGTGTACAGCGAAGCGGTGGAAGACATCAGCGAGGCACAGGTAATATATGAAGGTGGTATAAGTGCCAACATCCACGTGAACTGGAGCGACTATACCTATCGCAAACCCATGCTGAAACTCGACATCCACGGTACAAAAGGTAAGATTCAGGCCGACTTATATGGCTATCGTTTGTTCCTTCGCGAGGAAAATAAAGAGCATAATTTGCCAGAAGGCTGGACGAGTGTGCCGATGAACATGCTACCCGACCCATGCCCGTTCTACGTGCGCGGTACTAGCTTCACCAACCAACTGTATGAGTTCGCCGACGCAGTGCAGGAGAGCCGTAAGAGCCGTGGATGTGCCTTCTGCGAGGCAGTAGATACACAAGAGGTAATTCACACGATTTTTGACAACAAGTAATAAGGAGACAGCAAGATGGAAAAAATAGATAAAGTAATTCTGGGCGACAACCAGTTTTTTGGAATCAATCACCGCTCGCAGGAAAAAGCGGAGGAAATGCTGAAACGCTTTGGCAATATTAACAATATTTTTGAGGTGTATGACAACGCTTTCGATTGCGGCGTGAAAGCCGTAATGCTGAACAGCAACGACAAAGCAGAGGCCATTTGCGACCGTTTCCGTGCCAACAAAAGCAAATACGGCGATATTGCATGGTATCCATCGATTCCTTACGCCTACAAATATGCAAACATGGTGAACGAGTTGGGCATCTTCCCAGCCATCAGCGAGGTGTTGTTCAAAGGCAACTCGGCGGGGGGCGTTTTCAGCCTGATTGGAAAGGGTGCGAACTTTGTGTTCACCCGTGATGCCATGAAGTTGATGGAAGGACTGATAGACGTGGAATACAAGATGTTCCGGGACTTGAACGTGAAGGCATTTTTCCTCCAAAACATTGTCACCGACTTGATTCTTGGTTATGATATTAAAGATGTGTTTGAACATTTTGCCGATTATATTCGTAAGAAGTATAAAGTGATACCAGGTTTTGTAACACTTAATATGCCTTACCTCAAGAGCAAGTTAGAGGAATGGGGTATCGACGAAGTAGTTATCTGCTCGTCCATCAATGCTGCGGGCTTCAACATGCATCCTTCAAAGGAAGAGTACGAACGTGTGATTGCGGCTAATGATCCTTCGAAGTATCAGCTGATGGCGATGAATGTGTTGGCTTCGGGTTCCATTACGGTACAACAGAGTTTTGATTATATCAATAGTCTGAATTTGCAGAGCGTGGTATTTGGCGCTTCGAGCAAAGGACATATCAAAAGTACGGTGGAGGCGATACAATTAAAGGATTGAGATAAGCTGTATCGGGGCAATGGGGTTTTCCGCACAGCTTCAGTGATTTCAAATAATAGGGTGGCATATTATAGTCGCCATCATTGATTGGATGCAGGCTTCGAAAAAATTTAGGGAGATTATTTGTTTAATTGAAAATTAACCTATAGTTTTGCACCATAAAAATAAAAACAACAGAATCCGTTGATTAAAAACTAATTCTATGCACGGCATATACTTTATTGGAGTCGTCTTCATTATTTCACTTTTAGTGGCATCGCTGGTACACCGGCCTGTGCTGCTTTTCGCCAAGAAGCACAACTTCTACGACAACCCCAATGCAAGAAAACTCCAACGAAGGCCTATTCCTGTCATGGGTGGGTTTGTCGTGTTTGTGGGTGCCATGGTCGGCTCCTTGTGCTATTGGTTCAAGCATGATTGTTCCTCGCTCATCCCCGTGCAAGTGGCCATGTTTCTCATGCTTCTCGTTGGTGCATGGGACGATGCAAAGAATCTGTCGCCTAGAATAAAGTTTATTTTCGAGATTGCCATAGTGGTCGCCTTGGCCCTTGTCAACCATTCGCCCATCAATAGCTTGCATGGTTTGTGGGGCGTACACGAATTCTCTCCCTGGATTGCCTGGCCGCTGACCGTGTTCGCTTGCGTGGGCATCATCAACGCCATCAACATGATTGACGGCGTTGACGGACTGTCTTCCGGAATGTGTATCACCATTTTCGGCTTTTTTGGCCTGGCGTTTTTCTTTTCAAAGGATTTTGTACATGTAGCTTTAGCCGTAGCCATTGTAGGTGGTCTTATTCCGTTTTTCATCACGAATGTATTTGGAGAACGATCCAAGATGTTCATCGGAGATGCGGGTACATTGATGTTGGGCATCGTAATTAGCGAGATGGTCATGTCGATGTTAACCTCAAAGTCGGTTTGCGCCCAAAATTTATCCAAGTCTTTCTGCCTGATAGCTTTCGCTTTGGCGGTGGTGGCCATTCCCGTTTTTGACACCTTGCGCGTGATGTTTGGCCGTATAAGCCGAGGCGAATCGCCGTTCTATCCCGACAAGACCCATCTGCATCACGCCTTTATCGACTATGGATTCCATCATTTGGAGA